>Ga0310695_10005844_pt1 | contig 20994 bp, 19 predicted proteins | sample RumenRJG_04DNA_FD_203882 | JGI IMG/M metagenome (GOLD analysis project Ga0310695, IMG submission 203882) | Bovine rumen microbial communities from Lethbridge, Alberta, Canada - RJG_04 (v2) (version 2) | ecosystem: Host-associated > Mammals > Digestive system > Stomach > Rumen | place: Canada...
GTAGTCATCCATCTGCTGATTCTGGACGGTTGAAACATGGTCGTACCAGGAAAGCGGTGAATTCTTTGTTATCTGGGCAATATCCGGCCACTTGGAATAATTCAGTATGTTAAGCGGAGAAATGTCTGTGTAAGAAGGAATCTCTTTTTGTCCAGTGCAAAGGGCAGCCCCAAACTGCTTAAGGTTTTCGTAGTCATAAAAACGCAAAAGCGCAACCAAAAGGGGAGACGGTTTTTCGTAGTTAAGAATAAGACGCTTGTAGGAGTTAACAAAAGAAGAAACTGCCTCTTTCTCCAGGGCGGCAGCAAGCATTGTCTCTGGAACCGCAGGAACTTCCTTCTTAAAGATAAGAGACCAAAGTTCCTTAAGAGAGCGAACGGAAAAAAGCTCCCTGGCCTTTGCACCAACAAAGGAACGGGCAAGAATACCGCTCGCCTTTACATAGACATAAGCATCTGCGCTGGATTTGTCCATTGCCATTGCCATTCCCCCTGCCTGTCAGGCGAAAAGGAGTGAGTCAAGCAAAGAACGGAAAGCCTTTTCATCCTTTTCCGCGGAAGCAAGGCTTTGCTTGTATTCAGAAAGCTGCTCTTCATGCCTTTTGGAAATCTCTTCCTTGGCAGAAGCTTCCTTTTGTTCCAAATCCTTAAGAATTGAGTCGTACTGTTCTTTAAAAGAAGTTTCGGCGCGGGCACGGGATTCTGCAATAATCTTGTCGGCTTCCTGTCTTGCATCAAGAATCATCTGGGACGATTCCCTCTCAACCTCAAGAAGGTGTTCTATAATGTCAACTTCTTCAGACATTTTCTCCCCCGCAAAAAAGGCACTCCCAATTTTAGCCGGAAGTTCCCGCTATCATGGCATCCTGGGCAGGAATCCAGAGGACGGCAAAAAAGCCACCCCAAATTCCTGCCTAAGGATAAGTTAAAAAGATTTCAACATCTGGTAAACATCTTCCGCAGACGTTTTTTCCATCATTGACTTAGAAAAAGACGGTTCCTGAAGCACAGAGGCCAATTCCTTAAGCACTTCCAAATGGCTTTCTGCTTCATTCTCTCCGCAAACGAACATAAAGACAAGGCGAACCGGGGCACCGTCCAAAGACTGGTAGTCAACACCCTGGCGGCTAATGCCAACAGCACCGATTATACCGTCCACGCAGGCACACCTTCCGTGTGGAATGGCAATGCCGTGCATAATGCCCGTGCTCATCTTTGACTCGCGTTCCTTAATGGCGGCCAAAACCTGAGCCCTGTCGATTCCCGGCTGGACAGCGACAAGACATTCTATCATTTCTTCAAAAAGCTCGTCCTTATCCTTGCTCTGAAGATTAAGATTAATTCCCTTCGGCGAAAAGACGTTACCCAGGATCATGGAAACCACCTTTTACTGGGCAGAAGCTTCTGTTGCAGAACCATCTGCAGCAGTTCCCGCAGAAACTTCAGTTGCAGAAGCAGAGCCGTCATCAGCAGGCTTTACCTCTACCTTTGGCTCTTCCTTAACATCATCAAGCCAAGAACCTGCTGTATTCTCCGGAACTTCAGAAGTACCCTGAACCTCTTTTGCAGTGGCAGACATTGAACCACCGTCACTTGGAGCCTTGTTAATAAGTGCGAGTGAAAAAACGAGTACTAAAAACAGCGCAACAAAAACACCAGTTGTCTTGGTAAGAACGCTGGCAGAATGTGAACCAAAAGCGGCAGACTGACCGCCAAAAGGACTTCCCATGCCGTTTGAATCCTCATTCTGAACAAGAACCATCAAAACAAGCAAAACGCAAACAATTACAAATGCAACAAGCAGGATTGTTCCAACAACACCCATTTTTTTCTCCAAATCCCGGCACTAGACAAACCGGATTAATTTAACAAAATTTTTATCCATTTTATATAAATAAAGGGTTTTAGTCAATTACTCGCACCATGATTTAGCCCAAGCACAAGTCCACGCAAGGTGGGGTAAGCCAGCTGGAAGCTGCTCTGCGAACATTCCCTCGCCTGTTTTTGAACTGCCCCCTACGCATAACAGGTGCCCCGTGCAAATCATCATACATCCGGGGAGAACAGCATGACAGACGAATTCATATTCTTTTATTATATTATTTTACACATTTTTACATAAGCCGGATAAACTCCGCAGGCAGCAGGGCGGGTATCTTGCTATGGGCAAAGTCTTTTTTGTTACGGGTGATTATGTAGCGGGCATGGACGCTTGAGGCACATTCATCCTGGACGCAATCTTCAAAGTCGGAGAAGTCGTTGCGGCCTAGTGCGGAAAGAAGTTCACCTTGACCAACGGAAGCAATGCGACACCACGAAAAGACAAGCTTGAACATTTTCCGGCGCTCTTCAAGGGAAAACTCATGGCGGAGCACATACCACATAGTTGTAACAGAATGGGCGGAAACGAATCCCTCAACACGGCCATTTTCGCAATATTGCAGTATTTGCAGGGATTTTTCATAAAAAGGAGAACGCTGGAAGAAGACATCCAGAATAATATTTGCATCAATCAGTATATCCATATTTTTCCTCAAAAGCTTCTTTTAGTATTTCCTTGTAAAATGGATCCTTGTCAGAAGGCATTACAAGGGGCTTGTGCTTTGACAATATATCTTGCAAAGCAGTCCAATCAGAATCATCTTTTTTTTCATCATCCACAGGAAGCAGCTTAAAGCGCTGGCCTTGGTAGAACTTTGCATCCCCTATGACGCAGACGGTGTTTCCGTCAAAATAGGCATCGTAGGATTTTTCCGGGGAGGCAACAAGGGGAAGGCCCGCATCATCTTCTATTTTATATTCCACGCACGAATGGCTGACTGAAGGAATCTTATTGGCGCGGATAAAAGCTTCGTCAACCCCATAGATTTTGGCAAGCTTTACAACAAGCTGGTCTGACGGAACTACAATCCCCTTTTCGTACTTGTTGTAGGACTGCCTTGAGACACCCAGCATGGCGGCAACTTGCGCCTGAGTAAAACCGCCTGTCTGCCTAAGATATTTTAATACATCCTTCATGGCTAGCCTCCTTCTATTTTTGCAAACTCGACCTTCAACTTATTATAGCACAAGTTTACAAAATATCAATATGTAAAAAAAAGAAATTTACATTTTGTAAACTAAAAAAATTTGCGGTTTAAGGAAGCACCGCACCAGCCTACGCGGGATTGGAAGGGCGGCGAAGCCGTTGCCGCGAAGCGGTAATGGAGCCGAGAGGCGGAACCCTGGAAAGCCCGTAAAAAATGGCCTCCTTGCCATTTTTTACTATGATTTTACACGGTCCTTCGAGTGCCTCAGGGACCGGACTTAGGAAGCTCGCCATGGCACTGTTAGGCATTAAAAATGGCAAAAAGCCGATTCTAGCCGAGAGACGGATGGCAGAGCAATCAGGACTACCGTCCTAGAAAGCACCGTCCAAAAGAAGAAAAAAATCCACTACATGACATTCAGGCAAAAATGTTCTATAATTTAGTCTGTAATTCAGCAAAAACAATTCTATTTTTATAAATACAGGAGTTTCAGATGAAAAAGACTTACAGGCTGCGCAAGGCCTCTACAGCTGCGCTTTCCTTTGCAGCCTCACTCGCTACTGCGCTTGCATTTGCAACGGCACTTACATTTACAGTTACATTTACAGGCTGTTCAAAGAAGGGTGGAAAAAACGCCCAGGCAGAAAATACGGCTTCCGGTGCAGGGCAGGATTCAGCTTTGCAGGCAGAAGCCCACGAGGAGGAGCTTTCTCCAAATGCCATTCTTGCATCAGGTGCAGTTAACGCCCACAAGGCATTCCTTTCTGACCCGATGACCTTTGCAAACCTTCCCTCCCAGGGCATTACAGAAGGAACGACTGCTGTAGTTGCAAGCAAGGTATGCCGCCTGTACCCCAAGGATGCCTTTGAAGTTTCGGAAAACGGCGGCAGCATAAAAAACCCGGCAGAGCTTACAGGCACAGAAGTTCCTTTTGCTTCTATAGTAAAGCTTACGGGAGATCCGCTAAGAAATGCAAACACCGAATACGAGGGGCTCTTTCTTTTCCAGGACAACTACAACTACTTCTACCCTGTTGAATACAAGGACCAGGAAGGCTACATTTTTGGAGCAGACCTTTACGGTTCTACATTCGGCCTTTACACAGACCTTGAGGACAACAAGATTACTGCGGAGCTCTACAGGACAGGCGGTGCCCCAAAGGAATTCTACCCCTACGCAGGATACATAAAGCTTTCTGACCCAACCACGGCCAGTCTGGAAAAAAACAGGCTTGCAATACAGCAGACGGCTCCAATGGACTACCCCAATCCAGATGACATGATAAACCTCTATTCAAGCCTTAACAGCGAGCTAAAAAAGCCGACCATTTTTGTTACGACAGACCTTGCGGCCCACGCCCAGCACCTTATTTTTGACAGGCTTTTGCAGTATACAGAAGAAACATATTTCCTTCCAAGGCTAACCCTGCTTACGGACAACTTTATAGCGGCAATTGAGTCCGCACAGGGTGCTCCGGAAGAGGCAAAGACTTTGGCAATAAAATACTTCCAGGTTGCAAAGGCTCTTCTTGCAATGGTTCCGGAAAAAGTTGTTGCTGACGACTGGGAGCAGACCGTTAGCTACAAGGAAAAAAACAGGGAAAGCATCATCGCAGCCTATCCGCAAGACGTTAGGGAAGACATAAACCAGATAATGACGGCAAGCGGCATGGTTTCCGAGATAATGGGAACAAAGGAAGACTTTACCCAGTACAAACCCCGCGGCCACTACACAAAGAACGGAATTCTTGAGCAGTACTTCCGCGCCCAGATGTGGTATGGCAGAATCAACTTCTTGATTGCCCAGTCAGGACAAGACAAGGATGTGGAAAAAGATGCCCTAAGGCTTATGCCGGCAGCATTGCTCATAATAGACACTGTGCACAAGAACCCCAACCTTCTTACAGCATGGGAAGAAGTCTTCTCTCCAATCACGGACCTTATAGGCTTTAGCGATGACCTTAGCTTTAACGACGTGCTTCCGCTTTGGAAAGAGCAGAATGTTAACGACCTAAAGTCATGGGCAAAAAAGGAAAAGAACCTTCTTGCATTCATGAAGCTTTGCCACGAAAAACTCCGTCCTCCGGCAATCAGCGGAAATTCCCTCTTCTACGCGGCATCGGAAACAGACGAAAAGGGAAACAGAAAGCCACCGATGGGTTGGAAGCTCCTTGGCCAAAGATTCACCTACGACTCCTACGTTCACGACCAGGCATCATCGCCAAGGCTTTACGGAAGAATGTGGGTTACGGGGCTGGACATAATGAAGGCACTTGGTTCCCGCACGGCAGACACGCTTCTTGCAATAGAGGAATACAAAAACATGCCTGCCCTAAAGAAAGTCCTGGACGCTCTGGAAAAAGAATTTGCATCATCAGGTGCTGAATTCTGGAACAGGAGCTACTACAACCAGGTGCTAAACCAGATAAGGACACAGGCAAAGTTTGAGCAGGGAGCAGGATTCTACTTTACAGAGTCGCCCGCTTGGAATACAAAAAGCCTTCTTTCCGCCCACGGAACTTGGGCAGAACTCCGCCACGACACCATTCTTTACGTAAAGCAGTCCGTTGCAGAAATGGGCGGCGGTGACTTCATAGAGCCAACCTTCAGGACAGAGCCATTCCCTGAACCAATAAACTACATTGAGCCAAACGTGCCATTCTGGGAATGCTCTCTTGCCAGCGTGGACAAGCTTATTTCCGTTTACAAGACACACCATCTTATGGACGACGAAACAGCAGACGCTCTTAACGCGCTAAGGGAAGTCTACTCAAAGGCACTGGACATATCGCTAAAGGAATGCCAGGACAAGCCAATCACCGAGCAGGAAAACAAATGGATAAGCACAGTTTCAAGAACCCTTGCAAACCTTATCTTTATCCACACCGCAAAAGCTTCCTACGGAACATACAGTGACGACCCAGACATGTTCAAGATGGCATGCATAGCAGACGTCTTTACAAATGCCGAGCTGGGCATGTGCCTGGAAACAGCAGTCGGAATTCCATACCGCCTTTACATACCGCTCAACGACAGCCAGGGCGGAAAAAGAATTGCAATCGGTTACGGATTCAGCTACTACGAATTCAAGCAGCCATCAATCAACCGCCTTACCGACGAGCAGTGGAAGAAAACCGTCTACCAAAAAGATGCGGACCTAACTTCCCTAATGCCATTCTGGGAACAAAACTGCATACTGCCAGACGACGACTCTTTTAGGCTATGGTGATTTTTCCTTTTTTTCTGGACCAGGGGCAATGTGCTAACCCGCTTTCCAGGGCTACGCTATCGCTCCGGCCCGTCTTGCGGCGGTCTTGCTTCGCAACCCTTCCAATCGGGGGTAGATTTTGCCTTGCAAAAGAAACGCCGCATCTTGCTAACAAAAAAAATATTTTTTCTTTTTTTGCAGCACTATTAGTCCTAGTAAGTGCAAGTTCATGCAGCAGACAAAATCCTGCTCCAGATGCCATGGACACTCCCGCTTTCCAGACATGGCTTTCCCAAGGGCTAACAGAACCATCCGTAAAAGAAATAGAAATGGAAGAAAGCCTTCCCCAAGATGCATTTCCCCTTGCTGGAACGGTAAGCCACCACCTGCTTGCGGGAGCATACATAGACGGCTGGTTCAAGGCCCTTGCAAAAGCAAGAAAAGTGGAAACCTTCTTTATAATAAGCCCGTCCCACTACGGCCTTTCCACCCAGGAATGGTCCCTTTGCGAATGCAGCTGGAATGCAGGAGAGTACGGCCTTGTCCATACGGATTTAAAAACAGAAAGGGAACTTGCCAAAAGCCTTGGCGTTGAATACGACAAAAATGCCTTTAGGATAGAGCACGGTTTTTCAACCCTCATGCCCTACCTTGCAAAATATTTTCCAAATGCAAAGGTCTGCGCTATAGCACTCAACGGAGAACCTCCACTAAGGCAAAGCCAGGCCCAGGCTTTAACAGATGCACTTGCGCCCTATTTTACAAAAGAAAAGTCCAAGAAGAATTTCCTTCTTATTTCAACAGATTTTTCCCACCACGGAAACGAAGAAGAAACGCTAAAGAAAGACTCTTCTTCACGCAAGTTTTTTAATGCACCATCTGCAAACGGCTGGTTCTTCTGCGTGTGCGACAACAGGCAGGGAATGTATGCACTTTCAAACATCTTCTGCAAAGAAGCCGGGAAAAATTCAGGCGGGCAAAAAAAATGCTCCGTCCTCTACCACACAAATTCATTTGAACTGTCCGGCGAGGGCGGAGACGATATTACAAGCTACTTCTTTACGTTTATGTATTGAAGCTTCAAAACGCCTTATTACAGAACGCAGATTGGCTCAAAGGTGTCTGCCTTAAGAGAAGCACCGCCAATCAAGCCGCCGTCAATGTCCGGCTGGGCAAGAAGATCCTTTGCGTTAGAAGCCTTCATGCTTCCGCCGTACTGGATGATTGTCTCGTCTGCAACCTTCTGGTTGTAAAGCTTTGCAATGTAGTTGCGTACAAACTTGTGGATGGCCTGTGCGTCTTCTGGAGTTGCTGTCTTACCTGTACCAATTGCCCATACTGGTTCGTATGCAATTATTACGTTCTTCATCTGCTCTTCTGTTACGCCTGCAAGGTCAGCAGAAAGCTGGAATGCGCAAACCTGTTCAGCATTGCCTGCCTCGCGGTCGCTCAAAAGTTCACCAATGCAAAGAACTACTTCAAGACCTTCGTTCAGTGCGCGGCGAACCTTCTTGTTAATAAGCTCATCGCTTTCACCAATTTCGTGGCGGCGCTCTGAGTGGCCAAGGATTACGCTCTTAACACCAAGGTCCTTGAGCATTTCTGTAGAAACTTCGCCTGTGTGTGCTCCGTTTGCAGTAGCAGCGCAGTCCTGTGCGCCAAGAAGGATGTTGCTTCCCTTCAAAGCCTGTCCTACAGCGTCAAGATATACGAAGGGAACGCCAACCATGTATTTGTTTGTCTTACCCTTAAGTGATGCAACCAAGTCCTGGGCAAGCTTTACAGCTTCAGCCTTGCTGGTGTTCATCTTCCAGTTACCTGCAATGTAATGTGTACGTGCCATTTGTCTAGCTCCTCGTAAATTCAATTAGTTACCGAATATTACATCAAATCAATAGAAAATTCAATGCACTTATTTTACAGAATTAAGAATCTTCTTAAAGTATTTCTTCTGCGCTTCGTAGGCAAAGTCAAAAGTCGTAAGGTTAACAACAGCATCGTCCAAAAGCTTTATGTAGCTAAAGTTAAAGACCTTTGAAGACTCGTCAAACTTTTCTATGCTAAGGGCAAGTCCGTTGTCTTCATTGGAAACCTTAAGGGTTGAAAAGTCTGCGTTATCTGCTGAGCGCAAAAGAAGCGTGCGCAGCATTTCTTCCTTTGTAAGCTGGCTTGAAAGATCCACGCCCTTTGCAGAAAGCGGCTTTACGGAAAACTGTGCGTCCAAGTCGGAAGCAATGCCCATAGAGGCAACCTTACCGCCGTTTGCAGAAGAAACCTTCCAGTTCTGGTCAAGGATTACGGAATGAGAGCCAAATTCAACCGTCTGTTCTGCTGCATCAGGAATTGAATAGCCAGACTTCTGCTTTCCGTGCTTAAAGACTGCAGGCTGCATCTTAAAGAAAGACTTGTAATCCTTTGCAGAAAGAACTCCTGCCCTGTTAAGGCGGTAGTCTGCCATAGGATATTTGTCGTTGGAAATGTAAAGGAAGCGGAACATTGGCAAAAGCTTGTTGTAGTGGTAAACCTGGGTGTAATCAGGCCAGTCGTCATTCAAGGAAGTGTTGTAGCCAATCTTTGTGTCGTTCTGGGCATACATAATATGGAAATTCATAAAGTCAACTACGTTCTGAGAAAAAAGCGGATTGTCGCCCGGAACACCTTTTTCATTTACAATAGAAGGCATTCCGCCCTGCTCTTCCTTTAGAACAAACACGTAGTTCATGCTCTTCTTTGACTTTAAGTCCACCGCCCTGGAAATAACCTGAGTTGTGTTGTCATCCATGTGGAAGACAAGGTAGCCGCGGTAGAAGGCGTTGCCTCCACGGTAATCCAGATAATAGGCATACTCTCCCTGCTGAATGTAGTCAAAATTTCTTGCAAAAACAGAAAGCGAAGAAATTAGGGAAAAAGCAAGAACTGCTGTGAGGGTAAAAATCTTTTTAAAGGAATTCATGATGACTTCTCCATAAAATGAACAAATGTATTTTTAAATGTAAACAAGTTTTGGGTAAAAAAGTAACAGGCACAGGCAAAGCCTGTGCTGCGAGTTTTTGCTTGCTCGCAATGGGCTCGCATTTTTTCTGCGAAAAAAACGCAAAAACTCGGGCTTTTCTACTGACGCACGTTTTTTAAACATGCATCGGGCTCTGCCGGCGCCGGGTTCGCATTTTTTCTTCGAAAAAAACGAAAAACTCGGGTCTTCTACCAACGCACGCTTTTAGAACATGCGACAACATGCCAGTCTCGCATTTTTTCTTCGAAAAAAACGTGAAAACTCGGGCTGTTTTACAGCTACGCCATTCGCGGCGAGTTTTTCTTGCTCGCAACGGGCGTCCATTTTTTCTTCAAAAAAACCGTGAAACTCGGGCTTTTACAGGCAAAACCTGTGCGGCGAGCTTTTGCCTGCACCGCAACTGCCAGCGCACAGACTTGCGCCTGCGACAGGCCTGCCCCGGAAGCTTCTTCCAGAACAGACCTTATGCTTACCGCAAGAAAAACTTACTTCTTAGAAGTTACTTCTGTGCAAGAATTGCAATGCCAGGAAGTGTCTTTCCTTCAAGGAATTCAAGAGAAGCACCGCCACCAGTAGAAACGTGTGTCATCTTGTCTGCAAGCTGGAACTTGTTAACAGCAGCAACACTGTCACCGCCACCAACTACAGTCATTGCACCGCGGCCAGTAGCTTCAGCAACGAGTCTTGCAACAGCCTCTGTTCCCTTTGCAAAAGCGTCAAATTCAAATACGCCAACAGGACCGTTCCATACGATAGACTTTGCAGTAGAAAGAACCTTCTTGTATTCTTCAACAGTCTTAGGACCAACATCCATTGCCATAAGGTTTTCTGGAATGTCAACACCGTCAACTGCCTCTGGCTTTGCATCAGGGCTAAATTCAGCAGCACCAACATGGTCTACAGGAAGAACAATCTTTACGTTCTTTGCAGCAGCATCGTTAAGCAGCTTCTTTGCTGTGTCAATAAAGTCATCTTCAACAAGAGACTTACCAACATTGTGGCCCTGAGCCTTAAGGAATGTGTATGCCATACCGCCGCCAATAACAAGTGCGCTTGCATTCTTCATCAAAGACTCAAGAACTGCAATCTTAGAAGAAACCTTTGCACCACCAATAATTGCAACCTGTGGCTTTGGAGGATTAGTTACCATTGGCTCAATATTCTGAACTTCTTTTTCCATAAGGAAGCCGCCAACCGGCTTTTCGCTCATGAATTTTGCAATTGTAGCAGTAGAAGCCTGATCGCGGTGGGCTGTACCGAATGCATCGTTTACAAAAATGTCACCGTATGTTGCAAGTTCCTTTGCCATTGTCTCGCGCTCAGCTGTATCCTTGCTTGTCTCTTCTGCGTGGAAGCGTACGTTTTCAAGCATTGCAACTGCTCCCTCAGGAAGAGCGTCAATTGCTGCCTTCTGTCCAAGTGCATCAGGAAGGAATGTAACGCTCTTTCCAAGCTTAGATGCAAAGTATTCAACAACCGGCTTCATGCGGTTCTTACCGTTAATGAATTTTTCCTTATCTGCATCTGTAAAAGGCTTGCCGGCTTTTTCTGCCTTTTCTGCTGCCTTCTTAACATCCTTTTTTGGGTCTCCCAAGTGGCTCATCAAAACAAGAGAGCGTGGGCTCTGATCAAGAATATACTTGATTGTAGGAAGAGCTGCCATGATGCGTGTGTCATCCTGAACAACGCCGTCCTTCATAGGAACATTGAAGTCTACGCGCATAATGATGCGCTTACCCTTAAGATCAACGTCTTTTACTGTCTTAATCATAAAAATATTCCTCCGTATGGATATTTACAATAATAGAATAAATATACCGTGTTTTGTAAAAACATTCAATATTTTCTTTTTTTGGACGAACCTTTTTCTGCTCTACCATATATCTTTTGGCTAATACGACCGGACATGCCATTTTTTACGGGCTTTCCGGGGTTCCGCGGGACCCTTCCCGCTCCATTGCTAACGCAACCGCCTGCGGCGGCCCCTACAATCCCGCGTAGGGCGCCTCGAAAAATCCATCCTTGGATTTTTTGTGGATTACAGAATTACTTTGCAATTCTGCATGCTGCTAAGCCGCCGTCCATGGCTTTTTACGTCATGGCAAGCACGCTGTCATTACCGGCATTCCAAAACCGCCATCACCGAGTACCAAGTGTGTCATTACCGGGGTCGACCCGATAATCCACTTACCATAAGCACAATCAGTCATCCCCGTATCAAACCATTCCTTTTACCCCATAGCAAGCAAGTCGTCATTACAGTAATCCCCAAACCGCCACTGTCGGATACCAAGCATGTCATTATCGGGCTTGACCCGATAATCCACTTACAACAACGCAACCAGTCCACCCCATATCAAACACCCCTTCCCACCCCCCTCAAAAACATGCTATAGTAAGAATATGCCACAAATAAAAAAACAACTATCCCTTACAGCAAAAACAATACTCAGCCTGCTCATCCTCTTCCTAACACAAAAAACCGCATCCGCACAGGCAAAAGAAAGCCCCTTCCCCAAATACATGGAAACACCGATCGGCACATTTACGCTAGAAGAATCATCTAGCTATTTTAAAAGAGCAGAATGGGACGGTCAGGAACTCTCCTTAATCATCACCGTTGACTCACAAACCACACAAGAAGAATTGGACCAGCAAATCTCGTACCTGGAACAACTCCGCAGAAACTTCACCTCAAAAGAAGAAGCCATACGGAACTTCGCCGCCAAGGAATTCGACATGGAACCAACGGAAGAAAACCTTTCTTCTTTTGAAATATTAGGCATAACAACATACCCAAAGGGGCGCTACGACTACGCTGCACACTACTGGGTCAGAGGTTGGCTCCTTCCCCATGACTTAATCGTATGGGAACGTTCAGACAGCCTCTTTGATTTGGACTTTGTGGGTATGGAACAGTAAAATTCAGCACAAACCCCTTGAATCAAAAAGCAAAATAGTGTACTATTATTTCCGTTGCAATTGCATCTTGCTTTTGCAGCACATCGGGCTATAGCGCAGCTGGTTAGCGTGCTTGTCTGGGGGGCAAGAGGTCTCGGATTCGAATTCCGATAGCCCGACCAATGGCAGTTCAGAACTTACGTTTTGGACTGCCTTTTCTTTTGTTCGATATAACAAAAAGTTATAATTTTTGCCCTTGCGCAATTTCAAAGCTGTGCTATACTGAATTCAGATGGTAAGGGAACAGGAAACAAGGAGCCTGAAGACCGCCATATCGACGGAGGCGATTATGCAAATTCCGACAAAGATAGGGCGCCCCTTGAAAGGGACCCGCTGACCCAAGCCGCCTGCGGTTAAGCAGGAACACATCTGAAGCGCTATGTATCAATTTGACCAGCGCAGATAAGCCCTCCAGAAGGAGGGCCTTTTTTTTACCCAAAACCTGTATTAATTCGGTATTAAAATTATCATATATAGACTTTTTGCCAGTATAACAAAGCAGCTCCTCATTTTCTTATACTCTTAGGTGCTGTGGGGTCAAAAGGCTTTCCTGGCCTGCTCACAGCAGATTGGTCAATATGCGCAAAAAGCTTAGACATATCTGTTCTAATTCCGCTGTGACCGGTACAGACAACCTTTACGCCAGACCCTGCAATTCTATCCCGCAGCCTTATAAGGGATTTTTTATTCAATGCAGGATTCTGTGTAAAAAATTCAAAGAGACTGTAGCCGCCGTTTTCGTTTACAGCAAGACAATCCCCGCTGAATAAAATCTTATCATCAATTATATAGCAGACGTGCCCAACCGTGTGCCCCATCACTTCAAAAACTTCAATCTTTATTCCGTCAATATTAAAAACTTCCCCGTCGCTCACAGTTTTATAACCATCGCGAAGCCTTGCTGGGTTCATAAGCGGAATCCCGATTTTTATCATGCGGCAGACATGACCGTCAAAATAGTTTTCCTCACCTTTGCCGATATAAACTTGCGCATTCGGGTAAAGATATTTTTTATTAGTCCTGTCAACTCCGCCAACGTGGTCAACATCAGAATGAGTAAGTAAAAGAGTTTTTATAGAAAGCGGATCTATCCCAATTTTTTCAAACTCCTTTTCAATTCCCTTAAAAACAAGGTGTCCCGCATCAATCGCAATAGTAACACCGTTTTTTGTATAGAACCAAAGGTTAACATCATCCTCTTTAATACAGCTTATTCCATCCTGATAAACTCCTGTCTTTGACGGATGCAGCATCCTCTTTCCATACATCACAAAGCGCTTTAATTTGCAGTCAAAAAAATACATGAACTTCATATTCTACCTCACTTATGATTTCTGATTTTCTTTACATTCCTGTTCATCAAATGCCTGCCAAAATGCCTGTAGGCAAACTTTTTAATCAGGCTCAGCTCCTGACCATGTTCCTTCAAAAGTTCATCAGGACTATCATATACGCCAAAATCCTGATTTATCCCTTCGCTCTGGATATAGGTATTATTTCTGTCAAAATCAATAACGGGATTCTTAAAATCTTTAACCGCACAGCCAAAACCACAGAAAGAGCCTGTACACGTGCTGTTTATACTCTGAAGCTGCTTAAGATATTTTTTGTCAAGAATAAAGGCTTCAAGCTCATACCACTTATCTTCAAAAAAAACTTCTACCCAGCTGTGAAAAACATTCTTTGGTGCATTCTTATAAACAAAGCCTGTCATGGCACCCTTCTGAATTTTTTTATCAATCGTAAAGCCGTGAACACGACAGGGAATGCCACAGGCACGGAGCAGGGCCATAAAAAGCGTTCCCTTTGTATTGCACTGTCCGTAGCCGTCTTTTAGAACTTTAGAAGCAGGAATATCATCATCAACATTGTAGCCAAAAAGGATTTCGTCGCGGACAAAATTGTAAATTGCTTTTATCTGCTCAAATTGAGCTAGAGATTTCCAGCCTCGTTTTCCAATAAGCTTTTTAATTGAAGCATTCTCAAAATCGAGCATCCGTGTAGCTAATAAATAATTTTCACTGTTCATATCAGGCCTCTTTAGTCAGCATGATACAAGAGACGGCGGAAGAATACTTCTAAAAATCTGCTTTTTTAGTCATTGTGGTTTCTCTCTTTCCAAAACCTTTGTTACACTGATTCCGGTAAGCTTACGGCATACATCAGAAAAATGTGATGGCGAAGAAAAGCCTGCATCCATAGAAGCCTCTGTTAAAGAGCGGCCCTTCACAACCTCCCGCCAGACATATTCAAACTGCCTCATAAGAAGATAACTTTTTAGTGTAATTCCTGTTTCGTTTTTAAAAAGATGGGTAAGATAGCTTTCTGAATAGCAGTATTTTTCTGCAATTTCGCTTACACGCTCGCCCAGATGTTTAAAGCTGTCAATGTTATGAAGAATCTGTAAAATGCGTTCGTCCAGGTTCAGCTTGGAAAGTTGAACTTCTCCTGCAAAATCAAATACCGTTTTTTTGATGATTCCTTCTGTGAGGCTTTGCTTATCAAAAGTCACTCCAGAAAGATTAAGAGCCACAGCCGGCTGCCCCTTTAAAAAATTCCCGCGAAGAAGTTCGGCAAAATGGGAGGTAGGATCTACAAAAAGGAAAAAAGCAATTTGGCCATCGGGGGCTTTGTGTTCAACATCATTTTCAAGAATTATCACATTGCCGCGCACATCTTTTCCGCCCACCGACAAGAGCAATTCACCGTTGCCAAAAAACACATGCAGCATGTTATGCCGGTGAACAAGAGTTTCCTTAAAAGTCGGAACCACGATGATATAAGTTTTTTCAAAAAAAAGTTGAAAGTTGTTGTACACTATTACCTAAGCCTCCATCTTTTCATTTCATAATTTTGCAAGAGTTTCTTTTTCCATCCTAACTATTTGAATCATTCTGTCAATTGAACAGATATTGATATAGGGAACTTTTTTGGAAAGCATTAGTCTGCGGTGTTCTTTTGTTCCCTTTTCGTACTCATCAAGAAGTGCGGCTCTTTTTTTCTTTTCTTCTTCAAGTTCTTTTTTTGTAAGCACACCTGAATAAATCACCGCAAGGCAAAACCAAACAGAATCAAAATCAATACGCTCAAAAAGAGCACAGATTGTAGCTTTTAATTCAACACGCCCGGCCTTTGCCAAACGGTAAACAGCCTTGTTTTCTGCCTTGCCCGTGTCCTCGATTAAGCCCTTCTTCTCCAACCGCAGACAGGTTTCGTAAAGAGTCGTTGCTCCAATCGGATGCCAGTATTGCATGTTCATGTTATCAATCATTTTTAGCATGTCGTAAGCGTTCATTTCGCCTTTTAAAAGCATCCCCATGATTACGATAGATGTTTTAGACAGCACCTTCTTTTCTCCTTTTGATTATAAAAATCCAGATTGCAGACAAAGCCAAAATCACAAGTGCAATGACAAAGGATTCAAGATTTTTGATTTGCTCCCCGGCTTCAGATGAGACAATCACATCCCACAAAGCACCAACTCCCCAGAAGAAAGGAAATATTATCAGAAGGTTTTGTGTGATGTAATAAACAGAACAATACATAAGGCCTACAAAAAAGAGATGAAGGAATTCCGGCTGAAACCCCGCATGGTGGAATGAATAAAATGCGCTTGTAAGAACAATTGCAGGAATTATTCCAAATGCCTTTTCAAAACTTGCACGAAGGTATCCGTAAATAAAAGTCATCTCAAAAATACCCGCAACAAGAATGTAAGTGGCCGCATAAAGATTTTTAACTTCAAGGATTCCAGAAGGCACTTCTTCTTTTAAAAACATTGCTAACAGTCCTGCTCCAAAAACAAAATCCAGTATAAGGCTAAGAGACCTTTTTTGCCCTGTAAAACCAATTTCTTTTAATACTGACTTACCCTCCCTTCCTTCATAAAGAGAAACAAAAACAATACCCAGACCAAAAATCATCAAAAGGTCACGGAGGATAAAAGACATAGCTTTGTCAAAAAATGAATCCGTGCAAAAAAGAAGCATAACCAGACTAAGGATTATCATTACAGCGCCGGCACTAAAAGCGACAAGAGTTTCTTTTGTAAAATTGAACCGGAAGAACTTATTCATAGGAACCTCCATAAAAACCAATTTACTACGTATACGTAGTATTGTCAAGAAAAAAAAGAAATCCGCTGCAACCTACGCCGCCGAGTAGGGGCGCACGGAGTGCGTTGCGGAGCAATGGAGCGAAAGCGGAACCCCGGATGGGCGGTGACGCATAGGCACATCCGGTCGAGTTAGCCAAGAAAGGGATGGCAGAGCGTACAAGGGTACCGTCCAGAAGAGTAAATAAATTATACCAGGAAATTCAGGACCACAAGGGCTGCAACCAAAGATGGGAGTCCTATTCTTCCACCGTATCGGACAAAATCCCGCCAGCCAAAGGAAAGCCCCTGCCCGCGCAAGATTTTCTGCCACATAAGGCCAGCAAGCGCACCAAATGGAGTCAGGAAAGCCCCAAGGTTTGATCCCGTCGTAACCGAAAGAACCGCCCCTACCCGCTGGGCCTGGGGAACATTCTGCGTTACCGCGCTAAAGAGTACGCTCATGGGAATGTTGTTCATAAGGTTGCAGGCAAAGAAAGAAACGACTCCGTACTTGAAGACCTCTGCCCCCTTTCCTATTAGCGAATACAAAAAGGACGGAAGCTTAAAGTATTCAAGAACCACCACAATCACGAACATAAGCAGCAGGAAGGGAACCAAATTCCAAGGGGCACGCTTTATGCAGCGGATGAATTCCGAAGGGTAGCGCTTTTTTATTGCGGCATAGAGCATGTTCCAAAGGGCAAGGCTTAGCACGCACAACACGGAAACCTGCCACATCTCCACACCAAGGAATGAGCTTACGCTTAAAGCCAGTGTGCAAAGGGCAAGATGCAAGATTCCTACAATCAAAAGGAAGGGCGATGTTATGTGGCCAGCGGGCGTTATGCCAACGGACATCTTCTGCTTGAATTCATTTTCAAAGCAGAACTGAAGCAAAATAAAAGAAGCCAATCCAGCAGCGGCGGTCGGAAGAATCATTGTCCTTAGGTAGACAAAAAAATCAATTCCCAGGCTGCTTGCAAGATAGATGTTGGTTGGGTTTCCAATAATCAGCGCCATGCTCCATGTGTTTGCGGCTACAAAAACCGTAAAGAGATAGGGTATGGGATTTATCTTTGCACTTGAAGAAAAGTAGCAGATAAAGGGCGTAAAGGTAAGCACGATTATGTCGTTGCTAGTGAATACCGTCAGAACGGAAACCGTGGTGTAAAGGAGGTAAAAAAGTTTCTTGCGGCTTTGGCCTGCCTTTTTTAGCGCGGCGTTTGCGAGTACCTTAAAAAAGCCCAGTTCATCAAGAAAGACGGAAAGAACCGTCATGGAAATGAAAAGCCCCAGAATTTTTATGGGATTAACAGCTCCCGGTGAAAAAACTGAATTCAACACATATCGTAAAAACATTTGCATAAGAATATACAGCAAACATTTTTTTCTTGTCAATTAGTTTGCTCTTTTGTTGATTATTTGGACGATGCTTTTTTTTGCTCTACCATAATGCTCTTCGGCTAATTCGACTGAAAGTGCCAATGCGCCACCGCCGTTCCGGGGTTCCGCGGGTCCCTTCCCGCTCCATTGCTTTGCAACGCACTTCGTGCGCCCCTCCATGGCGGCGTAGGCTCTGTCCGAAAAGCCCCTTACGAATTTTCACATGCAGAAGGTTATTTTTTTTCCCGAAACTTTTTCGGAAGCCTTGGTCTTTATACTGCGGCCGTTGCACAACAATGTTACTTGATAAGTTCCTGTTCAAAAAATAATCCAAAGGCCAGCTAATAAAAACAGGAAACCCATAAGAGACAGAACGCACCCCTTGGCAGAAGTTGAATCAGAAACTTCCGCATTTTCATAGTCTTCAAAACTCTTGGGAAAAGTCATCAGTAGACCGACTCCCAGAGCAATAAGAAAGAGCGCGGCAACTTTTTTATTTAAACTAGCTATGTCAAAGAAAACAAAATACAGGACGGCCAGAATAAATGAGGCTGCAATAACGGCATAACCTATAAGTTCAAGAAGCCTGGGCTTTGACATTTTATTTCTTTTTGCAGATTTTTTGCCTTTTGAATTTTCCGCTTTTAAAAGATTTTCGTATTGGCTGCTGAACAATTTTATTAGTTCATTATAGTTTTCATAAGCAAGGAATTTTTCTTTTTTATTTATACTTACGCGAAGTTTTTTTTCATCATGGGAAACTTCTATAAAATTTTTTCCCAAGTTGCAGCCCAAAATTATTTTATCTTCAAAAAACTTTTCCAAACAGTCTTCAGAAGTAATTTTATCTTCCAATTTTGAAATGCCGTTCAGAGTCAGCATTTTGTAATCTTTTGTCTGACAGTACCATTCCACTTTCATGAAAAGCCTTAGTTTTTGCCGGAAACTTTGACGCTTGCCTTTGTTTTTATGCTGCGTCCGTTGCAGGAAAGGCTCAGGTCATAGCTGCCCTTGGTCTGGGGAGTTATAAAGCTAACCGTGATAAAGCCGTCTTCGGACAAATAGCATTCGCACTTTTGGTCTCCAAGATAAGCTTCAAGTCCCAGAGCGGCAAATTCTTCAGCGGAGATTTCCGTCTTGCAAAGCTTTATCTCGTTGGTCATGCCTTTGTTAACAAGGGTGTCAACTTTGGTCTTGGAACTTTTCATGCCGCCAATGCAGTCAAAGATTTCTATCTTGCCGCATTTTATTTCAGTTCCGCCGGCAACCATCTTTACGTCCAGGCTGCCCTTTTCAGATGGAACTTGGTATTTTGCAACAAAGGTATTAGTGTCTGCAATCTCTACGGAAAGAGCCTTCTGTTTTCCAATAAAGGCTTCAAACTTGTCCAGATGGGGCTTAAATGATGAAAGGTCGCCTTCTGACTTTACCTTTACACAGGCTATGCTTCCCTGCATAAGGACATCGGCATTTCCTTCTGCCTTTAGCGCACCAAAATCATTCTGTATGAATTCAGTCTTTACCGCAGAAGGATAGCTGTTCGTATAGAAAACAAGGTCTTCTCCCTCTGCCGATATTTCTTCCAGAGGTATGGTAAAGCTTGCCTTTTTTCCGTCTGAAGAAACTGAGTCTGGCAAGAATTCTTTTTGGCTTACGGAAGTAACGGCCTTTAGGTTGGATTTGCGGAGCTTTTCGCCTGTAACATTCAGTTTAATCTTACCGGTTGACTTTATGTATTTAAGAAGCTCAACTTTTTTTCTGGAAACAGAGTCTACCCTTCCTTCCATTATGCTGTTAAAGGCCTGAACTGCGTTATAGTCTTCGCTTCCGACATAGACTTTTTTTAGGTCCATGTCCTTTTCCTTTAGATAATTTGTCCATGATGAATTGTAGGTAAAATTCTGCGCGGGAATCCAGTTTATGTTTCCGTACAAAAGCTTAAGACCTGTAAGCTCCACATGAACCTGCCCTGAATCCAGTATCTTTGAAACGGAGGAATTTGCTCCCCGAAGCTGGCATTCCGCGTTGTGCAAATAGCCTGTATAGGGATGGTAAGAGCCTATTTCATCTGTGTCCTTTACGTTCATCGAATAAAGGCTTCCTCCGTGCATTGAATAATCGTAGTAGTTCTTAAGTGTCCTTCTGTCGTAGCGCTTGCTAAGGACAAGTTTTTCGCCTTTTAGGAAAGTTATGCCGTCAGGGCCCTTTATTTCCAGCGTACATAAATAGGGGATAAAGTTATAGGCATCATAGTAGCCGGTCTTGTCATGAATTACGCTCTTGCTTATTTCCGCATTCCATGCCGGCGAAAGTGTTGGTTCCAGCTTTCCGTCCCAATATGGCATCATTCCCCTGAACCTTGAAAAGTCATAGTCCAGGTTTCCTTCATGATATTTTCCGTTGCAGACTCCTTCTTTAAAGCCATAGATTAGAGGCGTTCCATTTCTTATGAATTCGCTGTTGACAAGGTTACCTGCTATCTTTCCTGTAGTGTTTGCGCTTTCTGAAGGCCAAAGCCAAAAATCATTCCAGAAGGACATATCGTTTATTCTGTCCGACAAGTTGTCTGGATTCTTTTGTCTTGCCTTGTGAAGCCCCGGTATGATGATATTCTTCATAAGAACATTGTATTTTCCGCAAATGCTATAGTTCCAAGAAATGTAATATATTCCGTTCTGTATATCATAGGAGGAACTTCCCTTTAGCAAAGAAAAGTCTATGCTGTAAGGGCAAAATTCTGTCCAGTATTTCTCCGCGTTTATGCAAAGAGCTTTCCACGCAAGCTGAAAATCGTAGCCAGTCAGCTTTTTATATCCAGGATTTCCAGATTTTATTTCATTTGCAAGCGATGTGTATCCGTCCAAAGCTTCACTTGCAGATTTTGAAACTTCCTCAAAAAAATTCTCGTCGGGGACAAAATCTTTTTTTTCTTTATCTGATTTTTCTAAATCGGACTGACGCTTTTTTTGTGCAGAAATAGAGGCATTTACTATTGCATCATAATAATAGCCCAATGCATATGCATACTCACCGGATTTTTCATATCTTTTGGCTTTTCTTAATAAATCAGAATAATTGCTTGTGTTCGAAAATAAGTTTCCACAACAAAAGAGTATAATCACTACTAAAATACTATATTTACAGTTTGAAATCATATACTTTTTTATTGGAAAAAAAGAAAATAAAAAAAGCCGGCGGCCTCCTACTTTCGCGGCGCAGGGCCACTATCATCGGCGCTGTGGGGCTTGACTTCCGTGTTCGGGATGGGAACGGGTATGGCACCCACGCCATGGCCACCGGCATCA
>Ga0310695_10005847_pt1 | contig 20985 bp, 16 predicted proteins | sample RumenRJG_04DNA_FD_203882 | JGI IMG/M metagenome (GOLD analysis project Ga0310695, IMG submission 203882) | Bovine rumen microbial communities from Lethbridge, Alberta, Canada - RJG_04 (v2) (version 2) | ecosystem: Host-associated > Mammals > Digestive system > Stomach > Rumen | place: Canada...
CTTCAGGCTTTTTGTTCTCCTCGGTTTTGCTCTGCGTCATATTGACAGATTCCTTGTCGAACAACTGTATAGTGTTGTCCTTGAAGAATTGAGCCATGTCCTGCTCTATCTTCTTATTGGTAATGCGGGCGTAAATTTGCGTCGTGCGGATGCTGGTGTGCCCTAACATACGGGATACCGTCTCGACTGGCACGCCCTTGCTCAGCGTCAGTGTCGCAAACGTGTGACGTGCCATGTGGAAAGTCAGCTCCTTCTTGATGCCACAGGAAGCTGCAATCTCCTTGAGATACTGGTTCACCTTCTGGTTGGAGAAGATTGGGAACACATGTCCCTTCTTTCCAGGAACATCCTTATACTTCTCCATGATGCGTTTGGCACCATCGAAGAGCACGACATTAACAGGCGTATCAGTCTTCACGCGAGCGATGATAATCCATTCAACGCCGTTGAGCGTGACTATGTTCTGTGGCTTGAGCGACTTGACGTCGATGTAGGCCAAGCCAGTAAAGCAGGAAAACACGAACAAGTCGCGGACAAGCTCAAGACGAGGTATATCGAAATGCTTCTGCATGAGCGCATCAATCTCCTCCTCGGTAAGGAAGCCACGATTGACCTTCTCCATGCGGAATTGAACGCCGAGGAATGGATCCGTGTGGAGCACACCCAATTTGATGCCATGCATAATGACGGTGCGCAGCATCTTCATTGTTCTCACGGCCGTGTTGTTGCAATGCCCGACCACAGTCGTCAGATAGATGAAGAAATCCTCAATGATGGTAGGATTCAGCTCACGCAGCAGCATATCCTTGCGGTGATGAGTTTTCTGCAGCATACCCATAAAATACTTATAGCAGAGGTTGTATTTTCTATAGGAAGTAATGCCCAGAGTAACGCCAGTCTTCTCCTTCACAATATTTAAATACTTGTCGAAGAGCTTGCCGATAGTGTTGTACTCATCGTCAGTCCGCTGATAGACAGACTTCACCTTCTCCAATGTCAGGGAGTCCTCAAGCTCCAACTTGTCGACAATGCCCTGGATCTCGGAGCGGATGCTTTCAAGCTTCTTGTTGACCTGATAGACCACAGTTGTACGGCCTTTCAGCTTCTGATGGTCCTTGTCCCACATTTTGGGATCGATTGCAATACCTGTTGTGCCGATGCAGAGGCGTTCTCTGTCGAGACACAAACGAATCATGATGGAGCTTTGCCCACCCTTGTTCACGTAGTTTCCACGGATGTAGAAAACCGTTTTAAATGCACGTCTCATACGCAATTTTGTTAATTTAAATTCAGACGCATCTCATCCGTTACTCATGGAACATCTTAAATATAGGATTTATGCCCTAAATTTAATATTCCAATGATTTTTCAGACAAGAATTATCCGACTGCAAAATTAAACATAATCGACTGATTAACAATACTTTCTTAGTGGTCTTTGTCGGGCATTTGTCGGGTTTTTATCGGGTCTGTGGTACAATTTTCGCCTCTCAAGATTTTCTGTACCGTATCTGTACCAAAATCAGACCCTCTTGGGACCATTGAGAGTTTTTTTAAAGGGTCTGCTTCAACGGGTTAGCAAAAAATAAGTACCGCAACTCATTGAAATTGCGGCACTTATTGAATTTCTCTACTTTTCAGTATTGAATTGTTAAAATTTTTCAGTGGAGCTGGTGGGATTCGAACCCACGTCCAAACAGGGAAACCATACGCTTTCTACACGTTTATTCCAGCCTTTGATTTTCGTGCGACGGCAAGACCTGGACCACCAACCGGCGCCTTAGCCTCTAAAATTTCATCCTGCTGTCGAGGCCCAACAAGACTATTTCCGATTTATCTGCACCGCTTGACCCTCAGATTCGGAACCACATCCTTGGAGCGATGTCTCGTCCCATCATCTGATGACGGGATTAAGCCAGTAATCTACTGTACTTCGATTAGGCAGCGAGAGCGTAGTTGTTTTCGCCAATTAAATTTTTGTTCACTCAGATTAAAGAGCTAGCCAACGAGGCTCTGCGTGCTTACGTACCATCTCAGCCTGCTGTCAAATCCAGTCAACCCCAGATGATATTCTTTGCAAAGATAGGAATTTATTTCCAAACCACCAAATTATATTAACCATATTTATCACTTCCACCGGTTCCTTAACCGTGTTAGAACAACAAAGTGTGTGAGTTAAGCCATATTCTTTGTTTATTCTTCAAATAAATTGTCGCTATAAACTTTTTGTTGTACCTTTGTACTCTGAAAAGACTTACATCAGATAAAACTCCTTTGTAACCACACAATAATCTTGCTAAAAGCGAGTTTATAAACATAAAAAAGTCAGAAACACATAACATGAAAAAGATACTCTTGGGACTTGTCCTGCTACTGATGACTCCACTCTCTATCTGTGCTCAGTCGTCTATGACCGACTCACAGGTGGCAGACTATGTACAGCGTGAGGCTGCCCGCGGTACCTCGCAGGCCCAGATCGTCACACACCTGATGCAGAGCGGTGTGGACATCTCGCAGATCCGGCGCGTCAGACGCATGTATGAGCGGCAGGCCAAAGGCACCGGACTCGGCAATACCACTGAAGCCTCGACAGCTAACAGCCGCTTGCGCAACAGCAATGGCAACAAACGCACTACACGCGCGCAGGCTGAGCAATACGACAAGCAGCGCAACGCCACTACCTCCGGTCGCATCCAGGGCAACACCCAATGGCAAGAGTCCTACGACGAGAACGACCAGGACTTCCTCCAGATGCAACAAGAGGTCAGCGACATCATGCCCACCGACACAGCTACCCTGCTCAAGCAATTGCTCTACCAACAGCGCAAGGACAAGCATAAGGTATTCGGACGAGACATTTTCTCGAACAAAAACCTGAGCTTCGAGCCCATCATGAACATCGCAACACCGCAGAACTACCGTCTCGGACCCGGCGACGCCGTCAATATCGATGTCTACGGCGCTTCTCAGCGAAGCATCACGGCTACGGTAAGCCCCGACGGCGACATCGTCATCGAGAACTTCGGACCCATCCATGTCGGCGGCCTCTCTGTGGCACAGGCCACCGCGCGCATCCGCTCACAGCTCGGTGCCCGCTACCAAAGCAGCCGCATCAAGCTCTCTTTGGGACAGACACGTACCGTGACCGTCAACGTCATGGGCGAAGTCGTCACGCCGGGCACCTACACCCTCTCGGCCTTTGCCAGTGTCTTCAACGCACTGTATATGGCAGGCGGCACCAACGACCTTGGTACACTGCGCAACATCAAGATCTACCGCCACAACCGCCTCATCAGCGTCTGCGACATCTACGACTATATCCTCAACGGCAAGATGACGGGCAACGTACGCCTCAACGACGGCGATGTCATCATCGTGGGCCCCTACGACTGCCTCGTCAACATCACCGGAAAGGTCAAGCGGCCGATGTACTACGAGATGAAGCGCAACGAGAGCATCGAGACCTTGCTGCGCTATGCCGGTGGCTTCACGGGCGATGCCTATAAGAAGGCGGTGCGCGTCAACCGCAAGACAGGACGCGAGTATGCCGTGTATAATGTCGAAGAGTTTGACATGAGCTCGTTCCGCGTGGCCGACGGCGACAGCGTCAGTGTGGACTCTATCCTACCCCGCTATCAAAACACGGTAGAAGTCAAGGGAGCCGTCTTCCGTCCAGGTATGTATCAGCTCGGTGCCGGCATTAACAGCGTGCGCACACTCATCCAGCATGCTGAGGGTCTCACCGAGCAGGCCTTCACAGCCCGTGCCGTCATGCACCGCATGAATGCCGACCGCACGCTGCGCGTCATCGCCGTTGACGTTGATGGCATCATGAGCGGACGCGTCGCCGACATCCCACTGAAAGAAAACGACGTGCTCTTCATCCCCTCCAAGGAAGAAGCCATGACCGAACGCACCATCACCATCAACGGTGAGGTTAACTACCCCGGCATCTATAAATATGCCGACAACGAGACACTTGAGGACTTCGTGCTCCAGGCCGGAGGACTCAAGGAGACGGCTTCAACGGTGAAGGTCGACGTAGCCCGCCGCGTCTCTGACCCGAAAGCGCTGACTACAGACAGCATCATCGCCCAGACCTATAGTTTTGCTCTGAAGGACGGATTCGTCGTCGACGGAGAGCCGGGCTTCGTGCTCCAACCCTTCGATGAGGTGTATGTGCGTCGCAGTCCCGCCTACAGCGAGCAGCAGAATGTCGTGGTCGACGGCAAGGTGATGTTCCCCGGATCCTATACCATGGCCTACCGTGACATGCGATTGACCGACTTGGTGAAGATGGCCGGCGGTGTCGCTCCCGACGCTTATATCAAGGGGGCCCGCATCATGCGCGTGCCCAATGAGGCAGAACGCACACGTATGGAGGCAGCCTTCAAGATGCAACAAGAGCAATTGCGCCAGCAACTCATGCAGTTGGCCGTCAACAGCAACAATAACGGCATCATGCAAAACTCTGACGAGACGCTGCAAAAGCAACTTGAAAAGTTCCAGGTGCCCAACACCTATCCTGTCGGCATCGAACTGGACAAGGCCCTGAAAGATCCGAAGAGCGACGCCAACATCATCCTGCGTGCTGGTGACCGCCTTCTCATCCCATCGTACACAGCGACGGTGAAGATCAACGGTGCCGTGATGTATCCCAACACGGTCAGCTATGAGCGTGGGGAGAGCGTCCGTCACTATCTCGACGCAGCCGGCGGATTCGCGCAGAATGCACGTAAGAGTGGCGTATACATTATATATATGAATGGCATGGTCGGTAAAGTCAGCCGTGGCGCCAAGGTAGAACCTGGCTGTGAGATCGTCGTTCCCTCGAAGCTCACCCGCAAGATGAGCGTGGCAGAGACGATGAGCCTCGGCTCGAGCATGTCGAGTATCGCCGCCATGATCGCCACCATCGCCAACCTGTCGAAATAAAGTCGCAATCAGACATACCGGGCACGTGCCCAGCTAAGTAGACGACTCTGCGACTTCACCCCTCTGAGGTCAAATGCGGACTCTTCTCCTTCGCTCCGCCTCCGGCGGCAGTCACCCTCACCACAATGATGAGGGGAGGAGAAGAAGTACCGCCAACGCATCATCCATTATTCAATATACATTATCATGCTAAATCAAGATCGTTTAGAAGACCGGCTCATCTTGCAAAGACGCAAAGACCGCTAATGCTCTGCTCAACAGCATTATTTTTGAACTTTCCTTTCACATGAATATCCATCAATAACCACGAATGGAGCATAAATAATTAATGAAAAAATCGTGGGCAAATATGTGACCTTAGTGGAATACGATTGTCGAATGAATCTTAATAAGTTTACCAAGATATTTCACTCATCAGACAAACGGAACAACAATCTGAGAAATAACATTCTGCTGTCTGGCTTAATGAAAGCGACCGGGATGTTGACATCCTTTTTGATTGTTCCTGTAACACTGCACTATCTTGACAATGAAATCTATGGAATATGGATGACTATTACCTCCATCTTAATGTGGTTTTCTTTCTTTGACGTGGGATTGGGAAACGGCATGAGGAATTATATGACACAGGCTATATCAGCCAACGATTATAAGACAGCACGTGCTTATCTGAGCACCACACTCTGCGTACTGACACTCATCTCCATAGGCTTAGGTCTGCTCTGTATCCCATGCCTGGCGCTGGACTTCAACAAGATATTCAACACTTACGCGCTTTCCAACGATATACTAAAGAACGCATTGTTCATTGCAGTCTTATTCACCCTTACAAACTTTGTCCTCAAGAATATTGGTTTTGTTTTTATTGCCTTACAGAAATATGGTCTGAACGATGTCCTCACCACTACAGGCAGTGTAGTTGGGCTCATCATCGTCTTTATCCTAACGAAAACGACTCAAGGGAACCTTCTTTATGTCGTTACAGCGTTCACACTCTCTCCTGTCCTCGTATACCTGATAGCGGCAATCCCCATCTTTCGTAAATATAAACAACTGCGCCCTTCATGGAAGTACTACGACCAGCTATTACTGAAGAACATCGTGGGCAAAGGACTCGGATTCTTTGCAATACAGATAACAAGTTGTCTGGTTATCTTTGGAGGAAGCAACGTCATTATCAGCCATTTCTGTGGACCGACATCTGTCACTGTCTACAATATTGCCTACAAGCTCTTCAATCTTCTGGCAATAGCTTACACCGTCATCATCTCACCAATGTGGAATGCCTATACCGATGCACAAGTTAGAGGGGACTATACATGGATCAGGGCAACATTCAACAAGGCGCTAAAGCTATGGGGGCTCTCAGTTATTGGGGGTCTCATGCTTTTAGTAATCTGCAATATATTTTATAAGGTATGGGTTGGAGCATCTGTTACTGTTCCCATTCAGATATCAGTAGCTGTGCTTTTATATATTTCTGCTTTCAATTTCAACAACTGCGTCACCTACCTCTTAAACGGACTGAACAAGATTACCGTACAGATTATCACATCGGTTGCCGGTACCATTCTGTATCTTCTTTTTATCCTTCTCTTCGGTGGAAAAATCGGAATGACAGGTATAATTCTCAGCATGGCCGTCTGTTATATCCTGATGGGCACTGTGCATCTGTATCAATGCAGGCTGCTTATTGGTAAGAAAGCAAAAGGCATTTGGAATAAATAACATTCCTACCAAGCGTGAATGTCTAAAAAATTGCGGTATAAAACAAATTCTAATAATATAATTATAAGATAATACAAAGCAATGGAACAACAACAATTAAAGCAGATAGACTTAGTAGATATATTTAGGAAGATCAAGAAGCATATCTTACTATATTTAATAAGCATACCAATAGCGGCCATAGTTGCATATCTAATCATCGCTTCTGTTCCAAGGTATTATACATGTACTGTAAAACTTGCTCCAGAGTTTTCCAGCATGAGCTCGAGTTCTCTGAATGAGTTAGCATCCTCTTTTGGCGTTGACATCAGCGGGGGGAGCTCAAATGGCAGTGATGCTATTATACCTGAGCTGTATCCGGATTTGATGCAGTCTGTTGATTTTAAGACGAGCATGTTTCCTATACCTATTAAGACATTAGACGGCAAGGTACATACCACATATTACGAATATTTGGTAAAGCATCAGAAATCATCTTGGTGGGAAAAGATGATGGGTGGGATAAAAAATGTCTTCACGAAAAAAAATACTCAAGCTAAAGAGTCGAATGCTATTAATCCATTCAAACTTACTAAACAACAATCTGACGTTGCTAATTCTATTGAAGGAAAAATTGCTTGTACCGTAGACAAAAAGAATTACGCGATCTCGATATCAGTGACAGACCAGGATCCGCTTGTCTGTGCTACTATCGCTGACACGGCTAAGGCAAAGCTACAAGAGTTTATAACAGAGTATAGAACTCGTAAGGCTCGCAAAGATCTTAACTATACACAAGGCATCTATGATAATGCCAAAGCTGTTTATGAGAAAGCAAGACGAGATTACGCTGCTTACTCAGACGCAAATACTGATGTAATTCTCCCTAGTGTACAGTCAAAATTAGAGGACATGGAGAATGATATGCAATTGAAATATAACACATATACGCAGTATAGTCAACAACTCCAACAGGCAAAAGCAAAATTGATAGAGCAGACTCCAGCATTTACCACTATTCAAAGTGCTTCGGTGCCAATAAAGCCTGCTGGTCCCAAAAGAATGATTTTCACATTGATTGTTATCATGATGGTCACGATAATCGATTCCTTTTACGCATTAATAAAAAGCTAAATGTCTGCAATTGTAATCTCCCTATTCATAATTGTAGCCATTCTTTCTTACCTGGAAGAATATATAGCAAGATACAAATATGGAATCTATATATTTATTGGTATAATACTATGTTTTGTAGCGGGTTTTAAGGATATTAATAGTGTCAATGATGCTGATACATACGAATACTTTTTCGAACATTACGACGATCCTGTATTGGCTAAAGGCGTAGAATTTTCATATTTGTGGCTTTCAAGCATACTCCACCCTGCGTTTCAGAGTGTTTACGCTATCTTTGTCCTTTATGCATTTATTTCAGTACCAACAAAATTATATGCCATTAAAAAGATATCACCGATAATATTCCTACCTCTGCTGATTTACATCTCCAATATTTATATACTTCATGATTTAACGCAAATTCGTGTTGCAGTTGCATCGGGATTTTTCCTTATTAGTATTTACTACTTGTCTTTAGACAACAGACGGTATGCATTTGCACTCATGTTAATAGCTATTTTTTTCCATTACTCATCGTTATCATTACTCCCTTTACTATTTCTTAGTAACAATAAAATGGATACCAAGCAGAAATGTATTTGGGGAACCTTAATACCTTTGGGGTATATCATTTACTTTTTACATATTAACTTATTAGTAACCATACCTATCCCATATATATCAAATAAAATCTCTGCATATCAAGAGCTAACAGAAAAAGGAATAGGCGGAAATGACCAAATCAACGTGTTCAACATTGTCTTTCTGGTTAACATTATTATCTTCTATTATAATCTTTTATTCTACAATACGATATATCATTATTGTAAATCTTCTACTCTTATAATAAAAATACAGGCGCTATCCATTTTCTTCTTCCCTGCATTTGCTATTATCCCTGCAATAGGATTCAGATTAAGTGAATTATATAGTATTGTTAATATTTTTGCATACTCGAATATCTTTTATACCATTAAGCAGAAGATGATAGGTGTTACAGTAACTGCTATAGTTGGTTTTAGTATATTAATGATTAACATTTTCTATAATCATTATTTACTTTAGATAGACAATTTCTTACTTAAGTCGAAGCAGTTATTACTTATGTACAAGATCAACAATAATAGTCAGATAAAGAACTACTGGAATTAGAAATAAATTATATGGAAGATAAAGTTAGTGTTATCACTGTTGTCTATAATGACGTAGAACATATTCAAGAAACATTGGAAAGTTTCTTTTCTCAGACATGGAGTAACAAAGAATATATTGTCATTGATGGAGGCAGCACAGATGGTACGGAAAACATCATTAGAAGGTATATTGATAGAATAACTTATTTCTGCTCGGAAAAAGACAACGGGATATATGATGCCATGAATAAAGGTATTCTTCATAGTACAGGAGATTGGATTAACATACTCAATAGTGGAGACCATTATGTATCCCCGACATCCTTGGAAGAGGCTATGCAATTAAAAGATAAAAAAAATATCGATGTTATATATTGTAACAGTATAGAGGTCACAAATGGGGATAAAATGAGCATTCAAGCAGGTGAAGATGTATCATTGTTAAGGTTCTTTCCTATATATAGGCACGGATCGTCACTGGTTCGAGCTATTCTTCATAAAAAATATCTATTTGATATAAGCCAGAATTCTAGATTGGGATTTGCTTTAGATTTTAATATGATATACCATCTTTATAGGGATGGATACAGATTCAAAAAAGTAGATTGCTTTTTAGAAGAATATGATAGAGAAGGTGCCTCAGCTCATCCGTTTAAAAGTCTATGGTACAACTATAAAATAGTGAGCGATGGTAAGTTCATGTTAGGTAAGACTATTGTATATGCGAAATTAGCCATTAAATACTTGTTGAGCCGAAGTTTGTTTTATAAGTATGCTAGCGCATTTGTTATGGAATATGTTGTTAATGACATTCTTCCACATATTCCTTTTTGGAACATCAGAAAAATCATACTTAAATTTGCAAAACTTCATATAGGCAAGAAATCTTTTATCATGAAACGTGTATATATGATGTCGGTTTCAAAGATAAAGATTGGTAGCTTTACGGACATCAATAGAGATTGTTTTCTGGATGGTAGGGGCGGCATAATAATAGGGAATAATGTTTCTATTTCACATGGAGTGAAAATAGTCACGGGAGGACATGATTATCAAACACAGCATTTCAATTCTATATACAAGCCAGTTACCATTGACGATTATGCATGGCTAGGAATTGGTTGCACAATCTTGCAGGGCGTAAGAATTGGGAGAGGGGCTGTGGTCTGCGCGGGTGCTGTAGTAACACATGATGTAAAGCCGTATGAAGTAGTTGGCGGAATCCCTGCAAGGCATATAAAGAATCGAAACTCCGATTTAGATTACCATTGTATTTGGAACTCTCCTTTTACATAAGTGAACTATAGACCCTCATGTGTTCTTTGGCGCATCTTTCCCAAGAGAATAATTTGACGCGCTCGGCGCCTAAATCAATGAGCTTAGCTCGGCGCTCTTCATCTTCTGTTAGCCTATTCATAGATGATACCATTGAATCTACCGAATACGGATTGAAATATTCACCTGCATCTCTGCAAATTTCTGGGAAGCAACTTGCATTTGATAAAGCAACAGGACAATGATTTGACCACGATTCCAGAATTGGCATGCCAAAGCCCTCATATAAGCTTGGGTAAATAAAAAACAGAGCATGGCGATAAAGAGAAGTCATTCCCTGTTCATCAGCAGGAACGTGTAGAATAGAATCCTCGATATGAAGAGAATGAAACAATTCTAGTTCTTCTCGTTTGAAGGGATATGAAGTGCATACAACCTTCACTTCGGGGTGTAATTGGTGATAGACGGAAAAAGCCTGCATGAATTTATTAAAGTTCTTATAGCTAGCCCTAGCACCAACATAAAGAATATAATCGCAGTTTACTAGTCTCCTATCTTGAATCGATTTGAACTTAGGTATTTCTATGCCATGATAGATGACATGCACTTTGGCCTCGTCTACCGGAAAGTATTTTAATAAGTCCTTTTTTGTATTCTCACTAACGGCAATAATTGCGTCAGCACGCTGCAATGCTTTCTTTTGCAAAGCTACTCTCTCTGGCTGTGGGAAATATGTAAGGTAATTTGCATCATGATAAGTTACAACAAGAGGCTTTTCATTTAACTTGTTGTAGAAATAGTTATCGAAATCTGTTTGATGCAATACATCATAGTCTTGTTTGCCCACTATATAAGATGTGTAAGGCTGATTTATCAAATTTAGAATTCTCTCTTGACCTCTAATCTTTTTCGGATAATAATTAAATAAATTCTTTGCATGGACATACTCGTTGCAAGACCACAATGCAGTAGCCTTCCAACTGCCATGTGGTAAGGAATTCATCATCATAACAAAATATTTTGAGGCTCCACCATATACTTGGTAGAATAAAGTATGATCGAATAGAATCTTCATATTTTTTTTGAAGCAAAATTAATCATAAAAAGCCAATTAAACAAAAATTCTATGAAAGTATTAATTTTATTATCTACATTTAATGGTCATCTCTTCCTTCCTGAATTATTAAATTCATTATATTGTCAAGAAGAAATTAGTTTTGAAATTCTTGTCAGAGATGATGGGTCAACAGATGATACAAAAAATATTTTAAGGCGATATAATAATAGGTATGAAAACATTACTATCGCCGAGGGAAAAAATATAGGAGCAAAGAACAGTTTTCTTGAATTGATTCAAATGGCTTCTAAAAGGAATGATTTTGATTATGCGGCTTTCTGTGACCAAGATGATGTGTGGAATCCAGATAAATTAAAGTCTGCTATATATCTGTTGGAGAAGAATAAAGCATGTTTCTATTATTCGCCTTACCAACTTGTCAATGAAAAACTCTGTCCTTTACCCGATAATCATCATTTCCTACCAATAAGGGATTTAGCAAAAAGCCTTGTTTACAATTCTGTGACGGGATGTACCATTGTTTGCAATAGTCATATTATAAAGGAAGCCGCTAAATTCTATCCACAGTATGCAATGATGCATGATTCATGGATTTTCAAAGTTGCGCTATCTTTGCAAGGAAAAGTGGTAATAGATTCTACACCGCACATTCTTTATAGACAGCACGGGAATAATGTGGTAGGTGGGAGGGAAAATACGATTCAAATGATTAAAAGGCGAGCAAACAATTTTTTACACCCAAAATGTGCAAGGTATAACGAGACCGAGGACCTTTATTACGGCTTCTATAATAAAATGAGTGATGAGAACAAATCAATTATGAAAGATATCCACAACTATAAGCAAAAGTCTCTTTTAAAGAGAATGTCAATTGCTTTTAATCCTAAGTTTAAAACCGGGAGAGCCTCGAATGACCTTATATTTAAGATAGCCATATTAACAAAAAGATTCTAATAGCCATGATAAGTGTTTGCATTGCTACTTACAATGGGGAAAAATATATAAAAGAGCAACTACTATCTATTCTTCCACAATTGTCTGAGAATGACGAAGTTATCGTGTCTGATGATAATTCATGCGACAAAACGATAGATGTCATTAATAGCCTCTGTGACAAACGTATTAAAATATATACGCACGGAAAAGAACCTTATAAGTTTCTTATTGACAAGTCGACCCATAACTTTGCGAATGCGCTCAAATATGCAAAAGGAGATATTATCTTCCTTTCTGACCAAGACGACAAATGGGCTGCGAACAAGGTAAATCTAATGGTAAATCAGCTGCGAAGTCATTATATGATGGTTTCTGATTGTTATGTTACTGATGCTCAATTAAATATTATCAAAGAATCATATTTTAGCATCAGAAAGAGGACGTATGGAATATGGGATACCTTTTGGAAGTCACCTTTTTTAGGAAGTTGCATGGCATTTCGTAGAGAAGTTCTTGAGGCTGCGGTTCCATTCCCAAAATATGGTGTGGGACATGATTTATGGCTGGCCTTGGTATCTATCAAAAAATTTGATTTGGCTTATGTTACGAAGCCTTTGTCTTATTATCGCAGACATAAAGATACAGTTACAATCAGTGGGCTAGCTAATAACACAACCTTCTTATTCAAATTACGATATAGGATTTTCTTGTTAAAAGCTATTTTGTTTAGGTTATATATTGTTTAATATAACATGTCGTCATTATGATCATCATGCAAGTTATTACTCGCTCAGAATTGGGTGGGGCTCAGAGTGTCTTGGCGAATTTGTCAAATGAGCTTTGCAAGCAAAACAAAATAATTGTAATTGCTGGCGAGGGAGATGGAAAACTTTGGGAGATTCTTGACAAAAGGATTATTCAAATTCCTTGCCCCTATATCAAGCGTAAGCCATCAATTGTTAACGACACGAGAGCTGTTTTTTTTCTTAAAAGGGCATGCCGTGACTTTAAACCAGATGTGATTCATCTTCATTCATCAAAAGCAGGATTGTTAGGAAGAATAGCATTCCCCTCATCGAAGATAGTGTACACTGTACATGGCTTTGATTCGATACGATTAAGGTACCGTAGCTTTATTCCCATAGAAAGGATTTTCCAAAATTTTTGTAGTGCTATTGTGGGGGTTAGTGCTTATGATGAAAGTTGTCTTAAGCAAGAGAAGATTTGCAAACACGTTTCATTCATCTATAATGGTATACCTTCTCCTAACTTAAAAGAAAATAGAAAATTAAGCGTTCCGCAGAAATTTCAAAAGAAAGTTCTGTGTATCGCAAGAATCAGCAAACAAAAGCGTTTTGATCTTTTTATAGAAGTAGCAAAATTACTCCCTCAATATGCATTTGTTTGGATTGGGAATATTCAAGAAATCAACAATGTTCCCAACAATGTATTCATGATGGGGAATATCGTGAATGCGCAGTTTTTTTGTAGTGACGCGGATGTTTTCTTCTTACCTAGTAACTATGAAGGCTTGCCAATAGTCATTATAGAGGCCATGTGCCATTCCAAACCAATTGTAGCATCAAACGTTGGGGGCATTTCAGAAATTGTTGAAAATGAAGTTAACGGCTATACAACAAGAAATGATAGTAAAGAAATGGCAGATGCTATAAGCTCGATTTTGGCCGACAAAGAAAAAGAAAAGGCGATGGGGACAAAGTCCCTTCAGATTTATGAGAGCAAATTAACGCTCGAAAAAATGGTCAGTCAATACCAAAAACTTTACATTAAGATAACAGAAAGAGCGTAAAACAAATTGATTTCTCGCATAGTCATTATATTTTGATTACATCAAAATTCCAAGAAAGACCATCTCCTTTGACCGATTTCTTTTACTATGTAAATATTGATTTAACAATTATGCAATATAAAGTTAGGCTAATCGTTATTAAAAAGCAAGAAGTAAATAATAATTGCACCGATGAAAAGTAGCGACCAATTAATGGACATGACATCTAAAACAAAAGAAACTAGAAAAATTCCTTCTTACATCAAATGGAACGATGACAAAGACAACCCACGGTTCATCCCTGATGGTATGAACGCCTTTGAGCGTAACACCAAAAGGATTGGAGATTGTCTTATAGCTGCCACATCTCTTGTTATCTTTTCTCCTCTATTCCTTATCTGCTATCTCTTGGTCAAACACGAAGATGGTGGGCCGGCTATCTTCAAGCAGGAACGCATAGGACGCTTTGGCAGGCCTTTCACCATTTATAAGTTTCGCAGCATGAGAGTGGATGCAGAGAAAAACGGACCGCAACTGTTCGCTCATAAGAAAGATGATCGCATGACTCATATCGGTCGTTTCCTGCGCGATCATCACCTTGACGAGCTCCCTCAGCTTTGGAATGTCTTCAAGGGGGACATGGCGTTTATCGGCCCAAGACCGGAACGGAAGTACTATATCGACCAGATCATCCAACACGACCCGCGCTATGTCTATCTCTATCAGATACGACCGGGCGTGACGTCCTACGCCACATTATATAATGGTTATACCGACACGATGGAGAAGATGCTCAAGCGGCTGGACCTGGACCTCTACTATCTGGAGCATCGCTCGTGGTGGTTCGATGCAAAGATACTCGTAAAGACCTTCATCAACATCGCCTTCGGAAAAGTGTTTTGAGGACAGAGAGGACAGAAAGAGGGAAATAGACAAAAGGAACAGATATTGAGTCATTCTAAGACAGAAAGACAAAAAATACAGATGCTGTGCCTCTTTCTAAGACAAAAAGACATAAAAGACAGATATTGTGATGCTTTATAAGACAAGAAAGACAGATTGAGCCTTTCGCTATGCTTACCTATTTTCGTCATAGGGATACCCACTTTGAATATATTGTCAAAGAGTAACAGCACCCACAATAGAAGAGAAGAAAATCATGGGCAGGCTTTAACCTGTAGGCTGAGACTCAGAGCTCTATTGAGAGCGGAAGCCTGCCTCTGGCTATTTTCCATAATATATTGGGATTTAGGGCACCCATATTGATGTACACTAATATTGATTATAAGATAGGTACAGAACATACTCAAAAGGCGACGAAAGCAGGTCTGCAACCGACAAATTTCTATTCCGATATGGTTGGGCAAGCGTTTGCAGATCATTAGCGAGAGCAATCATAGCTTTCTGATTTCTACCACTGGCAGTCCCGTCATTTCAGAAATCATCCCATCCTCCAGTCCTCTTGCCTTCATCTTCCGAGCCACTTCCAATGCTTTTGCCTGTGCACCTTGTTGAATTCCCTTCTCGGTTCCGATTGCGATTCCCTTCTCGGTTCCAATTGCAATTCCCTTCTCGGTTCCAATTGCGATTCCCTTCTCGGTTCCGATTGCGATTCCCTTCTCCATTCCTTCACGCTTAGCAGCGTCCATGCCGTTCTTGATGTCACGGTAGGCATTGGCACTCAGCTCGCGGAGAAGACGGCTCTCAGCATGCGGATTGATATTCATATTATTACGTTTACAATTTCTTTATTTCTTCCGCTGGCAAACCCGTCATTTCCGATATCATCCCATCCTCCAGTCCTCTTGCCTTCATCTTTCGAGCCACTTCCAATGCTTTTGCTTGTGCACCCTTCTCGGTTCCAATTGCAATTCCCTTCTCGGTTCCGATTGCAATTCCCTTCTCCATTCCTTCACGCTTAGCAGCGTCCATGCCGTTCTTGATGTCGCGGTAGGCATTGGCACTCAGCTCGTAGGCGCGGCGGTCTTCGGTGGTCATCTTAGCAATCTCGGCAGTCTTGAAAAGCTTTTCGAAGACACGACCTTGTAAAGCCATCGGACGACTCATCAGATTTTGAAGATTCCTTAAGCAATAAATCCATTTCTCCAAAATGCTGTCGCACTCCTCCAAGGTTTTATGGAAATTGGCGAGCTCCACATAGATATAGGTGAGCTTGTCGTAGAAAATTTCGTGTGACTCTGTGTCCATGAGCTTCACTTCGCGGAAGATACTGCTGTCGCTGTGCTTGTCCTCGGGGAAAGTGAAGTTCAGTATGCCGATGGTGTATACGTCGTGGAGTTCATAGTTCCAGCTGCCCCGCTGCGCCTGCTCAGCGATGGGGAATGTGGAATAGTAGATGGAGCGGTCTTTATAGAAATCCTGGTATACATTCTGCATCTCCACGATGATGCGCGCGCCAGTATCCGTTGTGCAGTATACGTCAAAGACAGCGCGGCGGGCTTCCTCGTTCGTACCGAACTTCTCGCTGTTTTTATAGGTGATGTCAGAGACGACAGGATCACCATTGAACAGCGCATTGAGGAAACTCATCAACAAATCCTTGTTGAAGGGTGTGCCAAAGATGCGCTTGAAACCGAAGTCGGTCAGTGGATTGATGTATCGTTCTCCCGTGTGTATCATGGCGTAATGTTTTTTGTTACAAAGATAGGACTTTTCGTTGATAACTGCAAACTTTCTACGGTTCTTTTCTTTCCCATGTTACAACATTTCTCCATCTTTCATTTTGCTTTATTGGAATAATATGCCATCTTTGCAAATGTAAACGGCGTTTTATATAAACCACGGTTTACATTTAAAGAAAAGAGGTATCCTCATACCAAAAATAGACTCACTTTCCAATCATCGTAGCACCGATCTTGCCTGTTGAAGTTTGCTCCGACTTATAGAATCTGCAGGGGCTGCGGTGAAAGAATCGGCAAAAAGTCCCTCCCAAAAGGGAAAAAAACACAAAATTATCCCTTTCGAGAGGGATTTTTTGTATCTTTGCGTCCAAAGTAATGTTAGACGACTATGATAGAAGCAATATTTTACAACTATATGCGAGAGATGTTGCGACAGACTCCAATGGAGTTTCATCGCTATCTCTATGATGAAATCAACTGGGATAACAGACTAATCGGTATCTTGGGACCTCGCGGCGTTGGTAAGTCTACACTATTGCTGCAACATATCAAAGCACTTGGTGCTCCGCGAACGCACATTTTCATCACTGCAGAGAGTCTATGGTTTTCAGAGCATACTCTCTTGGAGTTCGCTGACAGCTTTTCAGCCATGGGCGGAGAATATCTTTATATAGATGAAATCCATAAGTACAAGGGCTGGTCAAGGGAATTGAAGCTCATCTATGACACGCACCCTGCCTTGCACGTTGTGTTTACCGGCTCTTCCGTTCTTGACATAAAGAAAGGCGAATCGGATCTGAGTCGACGTGTCCTTCTCTACAAACTGGAAGGCATGTCGTTTCGTGAATACCTGATGATGAAAAACAACATCTCACTGCCGGTATTTTCTCTTGAACAGATTGTGAATAACGAGGTTGACATCCCTGAAATATCCCTTCCTCTTCCTGCTTTCCATGAATATCTTCAGCGGGGATACTATCCTTTCTTCAATGAAGACGGCTATTCGGTGAGACTGACTCAGATAGTGTCGCAGACTGTCGAGGTTGACATACCTATCTACGCTAATATGCAGGTGTCTACAGCACGCAAGTTACGGCAACTGCTTGCTGTGATTGCTAAGACCGCACCTATAAAGCCCAATATGTCAAATCTATCACAGGAACTCGGCATCAGTAAAAACACAATACCTGACTATTTCACTTATCTTGAAACAGCAGGCATGATAGGCATGCTTCGTGACGAGACCTCCGGACTGCGTGTGTTAGGCAAGTTGGAGAAGGTGTACCTTGACAACACAAATCTGATGTATGCCTTGACGGGAGATGACACAAATATAGGCAATGCACGGGAAACATTCTTCTACAACCAGATGCGAGTCCGCAATCAAGTCACGGCATCCCGCATCAGCGACTTTACCATCAATGGAAAGACATTTGAGGTAGGCGGCAAGAACAAAGGCAAGAAGCAGATTAGCGGGGCTAAGCAGGGATACGTCGTGAAAGACGATATCGTATATGGATACGGTAACGTCATTCCCCTTTGGCACTTTGGGATGAACTATTAGGATGGTATAAAGATTTGAAGACTAATATCAGTTCGACTTCAGAGGCCTCTCATTGCAAGATATGTAAGATACTGAAAACAAAATCAACGAGAAATTTGGTGGAGCGCGAGAAAAGTAGTAACTTTGCAAGCAATTACGCTCCAAGGGTCGTGAAAGACCCGCAACGTGATCATAGAATTCTATAACAAAACGAATAATTAAAGAAATGAAAAAAGGTATTCATCCAGAAAACTATCGCCCCGTCGTGTTCAAGGACATGTCCAACGGCGATATGTTCCTCACACAGTCTACATGCAAGACCAACGACACTGTAGAGTTTGAGGGCGAGACTTACCCAGTGGTAAAGGTAGAAATCTCCAGCTCTTCGCATCCGTTCTACACGGGCAAGAGCAAGCTCGTCGACTCGGCTGGTCGTGTGGACCGCTTCATGAGCCGCTACGGCAAACTGAAGAAGTAAATACCAAAGCCAACAGAATAGAAGCGCGATCGGACGTAGTTGCATATACGTCTGATTGCGCTTTTTTCGTTTAAAAACTTGAGAACATGATCCAAAAGAATAGAAATGGCTATAAGTGTCACGCCTGCCGGACGTGGCTTGCAGCCTTTGTCTTTGCCCTTACCCTCCCTGTCTTCTCTTCATGCTCCGGGGATGACAACGGGAAAACAGCCAGTGCTAATGCCAATGCCAATAATGCCACGCTCTTTCCCGAATATGCCCGTATGGAGATGCCACACATCAAGGACGGCAGCCGCATCATCATTCACCAGACCGATGCGTTTGGCGTGAACTATATCGTGGAATGGGACGACGGCCTGCGTGCACAACGCTGGACATGCTATCGGCTCGACCCCCAAAACAGTAAAAAGGCGGGCAGCCGTAATGGCTGGTGGCACGGGAGAGATCCCTTTGCCGAAGACGAGCTGATACCTGCCGCTTACCGCACGACATTAACAGACTACAGTCAGATGACTCCGCACTACGACCGTGGTCATATCTGTCCGTCAGCTGACCGCCTCAACTCAAAGGAAGCTAACCAACAGACTTATCTGCTCGGCAACATCCAACCGCAGCTCAACGGTTTCAACACCGGCGTATGGCTCTATATGGAGAACAAGATCCATGGCAACACCTATGACAATATCTTGGGATGGAATCGCGATGCATTCCGCGACACCTTATATATATGTAAGGGTGGCACGATCGACAACAACAACTACACCCGTTCCAACACAGGTCTGGTCATCCCGAAATATTTCTTCGCCGCCATCCTGCGCATCAAGAATGGACAATACAATGCCCTCGGACTGTGGTTTGAACACAAGAACGACCACAGCACAAGTCTGAAAGCTTACGCGTGCAGCATCGACGAGCTGGAGAAGCGCACAGGCATCGACTTCTTCTGCAACCTTCCCGACGACCGCGAACGTGTCATCGAAGCCGCCAAGCCCAACGATGCGCTGTGGGGGCTGGAATAGAAACAAAAATCATCCATTAAATAGGCACTTTCATTGTTTGGAGTTTTAACGCTCCGCTATGCGGAATAAAGAATATCAACGAATATCAAGAATATCTTTTATATATTCGACTATACTTGTTATTCCATCGAAGAGGAGCGTTAAAAGTCTGAACGATTATCGTGTACCTATTTAAGGATGAACTCAAAACATCTTTATTGTGAACTGATCACTTCTTTGCTGTCATCACTACCTTCCAGTGGGTCTTGCCCTTGTCCGTTCCACGCGTAGCAGCCTTGGCATTGTTGACGTTGTAGCGGTTGAACCAGAAATCATCGACCTCATCACCATCCGAAGACCATAGATAGCCGGTGAACGTACGATCGTTGAGATTCAGATCGTTATAGGCAATGCGCATGACATAGTCTGTGGTGGAGCCACCCTCATGCACTTTCTTGTAGGTGATATAGATGTCGCCCGTCTTCGGATCGATGTACCAGGTGAAATCACGCTGCAACTCTTTCTCGTTCGTATGAGGGTTGTAGTCATACTGCGTACCCGTACCCGAGATTGCCGTGCTGTTGTATTGAACAAACTCAATGTCGGTTGAGTAGTATATACTGTCAACGGCGACTCCGTGCTCGTCCACTTGGTAGGCCTTCAGGTCGCCGCGCCATTGTCCGTTGAGCGTCTGTGCCATAGCCACAAAGAAGTCCTGGTTGTCGACATTGTCGTCAGGCCGGTTATTATAGTCATCACCCCATGTCCATCCATCGTACCAGTCATCATACCAATAGTCCGGATCATCATCACAACTTGTGAAGAGCATGGGCATGGCAGCTATTGCTGCCACAGCCATCATTATCTTAAAAGTTTTCATATCTAAGAATATTTAATCCACCTTATTTTATCAGCCTTATTCTACCTTTCCGAAATGTCTTACCGGCTTTGCTGTGCTATCTGCCTGAGCACGAGTGCCGATAACATTTTTCTTGGCATAGCCATCGTAATAATAGTCATCATCATAATCATAGCCCCAATCAGTGTAGCTATTCCAGTTGGGTGAAGACACCTGACGAAGACGGAAGTTAGCAACCTGATCACCATAGTAGATAGTACCCCTGAAATAACCATCGTATAAGCTATAGTTGCGAATCTCCAGAGATGTGCGCTCCTCCACGAAGTACACATTGATGACACCATTGGACACTGTCCACTGAATGTGATTAGCCACCTGGTTGTTGCGCCAAGGAGAGCGCTGGTAATAATCTATCCAATACCCAGTTCCGGAAGAGTAGGAATATGGATCTTGTACGAAGCAGATCTCCGAGGATATGACTTGATAGGATTGACCCT
>Ga0310695_10005848_pt1 | contig 20984 bp, 21 predicted proteins | sample RumenRJG_04DNA_FD_203882 | JGI IMG/M metagenome (GOLD analysis project Ga0310695, IMG submission 203882) | Bovine rumen microbial communities from Lethbridge, Alberta, Canada - RJG_04 (v2) (version 2) | ecosystem: Host-associated > Mammals > Digestive system > Stomach > Rumen | place: Canada...
CGCCCCGGGCCTGCTGCTCCGCCGCGATCAGCTCCGCCTCGGAACAGATCTGGTCCGCCAGCGCCGTGTTCTCCCGGAGCCACTGCATGGTGTGTGCCGACTCCAGATAGAGATTGAACCACAGATAGTCGTATCTATAGTTATCCTGATAGTAGCGGGGCGTCAGGGGGTCTTCCTCCAGATTCATATTGAAGTGCACGTTCGAGAGGGTCAGGCTCCCCGGCTGGCCGTCCGTCACATAGTTCAGAGCCACCGTGCTTTCCGCAGCGTCCGGCAGAATGCCGTTTTGGTACAGCTCCACCGCCTGCTCCGGCGACAGGCGCACATGGCCGTCCACCAGATAGCCGTCCTCATTCATATAGCTGTAGTAGAGCTGGGCGTCGCTCACATACCGCTCCTCCACGGGCAGCTTGGGCGTCACCCGCCAGCGGATGGCCTCCCGGCTGTTGGTCAGATCCTGGAAGCTCTGCAGGTCCCCGTTCAGGGCGATCTTCCCCTCCGGGTCGTAGGGCAGGACATAATTGCGATTGAGCCGCTTTCCGTTCTTCAGGACATATTCGATGCTGACGCCGAAGCCGTTGGATTCTCCGTCATACAGGCGCTTGTGATCCACCAGGCTCTGATGCAGAGCCACGGCCGCCGCCACGTTCTCCGGCTCCCGGAGCTCACAGCGGTTGAGGGAAACGCTCTCCACCGTGTCCGGCGCGGGGACGCGGCGTTCGTAGCCAAACAGATCAAACTCCGCGGCGCCCACGATCAGCAGCAGGACGGCGCAGACCACGGCCAGGCCCTTCCAGTTCCGGAAGAAGACCTTCAGGGATTTCTGCATCAGCATCTCGGCAACAGTCCAGCCCAGGAAAGCCCCCAGCAGGATCAGGAGCAGCAGCAGGAGCGTCAGGGGCAGGCCCCGCAGGTCGGTATCGAAATTCAGCATCTCTGCCACCACGACCGGCAGGACGAAGGCCGTGCCGAAGGCCATGCAGTACTGGAACACCGGCTTGAGGATGGGCACCGCCACCACATCGGTGGCGCATTCCATGTGCCGCCTGCGGTAGATCAGCAGGGCCAGCGCCGCCAGCACCAGGCCCGCCGCGCAGTAGGCGCCCAGGGTGCCCAGTCCCGTGATCACGGCCCGGCCGTCCGCGCCGGTATACACGCCGAAGCCGCGGCGGAACACAAAGGCGATGGGCGACAGGGCGCCCAGCCGGATGCCGACGTCCGCATAGCCGTAGCGCATGGCGCCCAGCACCATCCGGATGCAGGCCTCCGCCACCACGGCGGTCAGGTTCAGCACCACATACACCGCCGGCAGCACCAGGATATTGCCGGTGAGTACCGCGCAGAACACCGCGAAGCCGTAAAAGGCCACCGTGGCCATGGCGGCCAGCCCCAGCCAGCGGAGCAGATAGACGAAGGGCAGCTTATACTCCAGACAGGTCAGAGCCGTGAGCCCCACCGCCAGCACCTGGGCCAGCAGCAGCGGCGCAAGCCCCGTGAGAAACGCCGTACCGAACATGGTCTCCCGGCGGATGGGCAGGGCGTTCATCATGCCGCAGGCCCGGTTGGTGTAGAGGTAGCTGTAGGCCGCCATGGCCGAGAGCACTGCCGCGATGACGATGATGTGGATCTGGTCCACGGCGTTCTGCAGCACCAGCACCTCGAAGCTGGTCCTGCCGTAGGGCGATGCCGTGCGGGCCGCTTCCGCCAGCTGCTGGGGCAGATGGAAAACGAAGTCCACCAGCAGCAGCGCCAGATAGGCCGCCCACACCGGCCAGAAGCGGCGCAGCAGATTTTTGCCCACGCCCGCGTTATAGAAGGATGTTCTGGACTTCATGTCCCGCACCTCCCAACTCGTAGATAAAGATCTCCTCCAGGCTCAGCGGCACCACGTCCAGAAACAGAGGGTCCGTGGCCCGGAGCTTTCCGCTCAGTTCCTCCGCCGTGCCCCGCAGGATCAGCTGCTGCAGCCGTCCGGTGGCGGAGCGGTGCAGGATCTCCAGATCCTCCGGCAGCTGCCCGCCGTCGGCGTAGGCCAGCTGGATCTTAACGATGTTGTCCTGCAGCTCGCTGAGACTCCGCTCCAGGAGCATTTTGCCGTGGTCCATGATGCCCACATGGTCGCACACATCCTCCAGCTCCCGCAGGTTGTGGGAGGACACCAGCACCGTAGTCCCCCGCTCCGCCACGTCGGACAGCAGCAGGCTCCACACCTGTCGGCGCATCACCGGATCCAGGCCGTCCACCGGCTCGTCCAGGATCACCACTTCCGGCCGCAGGGACAAGGCCAGCCAGAAGGCCGCCTGCTTCTGCTGCCCCTTGCTGAGACGGCGCATCATGCGCTTGGGGTCCAGCTGGAACACCTGGCCCAGGCTCTCGAACACGTCCTCGTTGAACGTGGGATAGAGCTCCCGGTAAAAATGCATCATATCCCGGATGCTGGCCTGGGTATAATAGAATATGTCGTCGGGGATATAGGCCAGGCGGCTTTTCACCGCCGGATTCTCATACACCGGCTGGCCGTCGATCAAAATCTCGCCGCTGTCCTGCCGATAGATGCCCGCCAGATGGCGGATCACTGTGGATTTGCCGGCCCCGTTGGGGCCTACCAGCCCGTAGACCGCGCCCTTGGGCACGGTGATATTCAAGCCGTCCAGGGCCCGAAAGCCCTCAAAGCTCTTGACCAAATCGCGTACTTGGATCATGGCGTCTCTCCTCCTCTCAGGGCAGCCAGCAGCTCTTCCTCGCCGGCGCCCAACAGTTTCAGCTCCCTGCTCAGGGCGCTCAGCTGCTGCAGCAGCTCCGCCTTCCGGGCAGCGGCGGCCTCGCCGCGCTCCCGGACAAAGCTGCCCTTGCCGGGCACGGAACAGATATATCCCTCCGCCTCCAGCTCCCGATAGGCTCGCTGGATGGTGTTGGGGTTGATGGTCAGCTGCGCCGCCAGCTCCCGCACCGAGGGCATCTTGGTGTCCGCCGGCAGGGCCCCGGACAGGATCAGCTGCCGAAAGCCGTCCCGCACCTGCTCATAGATGGGCCGCGCGTCGCGGAAATTGATGTGGATCAAGGGCCGCGCCTCCTTTCTTGTCTGTGTCAAACTGTATTAATCTTATTAGTACGGTTAATATAGCACAAGAAACGCGGTGGGTCAACACCGCGTTTCTTAAAAATTCTTAACTCCCATGCAGCAGGGTTTTTTATTCGATCCCGTTTTCCGCCAGGAATTCGGTCACCACCCGGCCATAACGCTCCGGGTCCACCAGGTAGCTGAGCCCGTGGCCCGCGCCGGGGAAGGTCTCCAGCCGCACCGGGCCCGTGCAGGCCGCGGCGATCTCGCGGCTCATGCGACAGGGGACGAAGCGGTCGTCCTCTCCGTGGATCAGCAGGATGGGCAGTTTTGTCCGGCTGACGGAGGAAAGCGCGCTGGCCCCGTCCAGATCGAAATGGCCGAAGATCCGGGCACTGGGACCCATCAGTGGCAGCAGCGGCCGCAGCAGGGGAACGCTGGCACGGCACACGTCCCGGATGATGGCTCTGGGTTCGGAGAAGGGGCAGTCTGCCACGATGCAGCGCACATTTTCGGGCAGTTCCAGGTCCGAGGCCATCAGCACCGTGGCCGCGCCCATGGAGACCCCCACCAGCACGATGGGCACCTCCGGGCCGAAGCGCGCCGCCGCGTACTCCGCCCAGGCCTTGCAGTCCAGCCGCTCCAGCACGCCGAAGCAGATGGTGTGGCCGTCGCTGTCCCCGTGGGCCCGCTCCTCGATCACCAGGCGGTTGTGGCCTGCCGCCGCCGCCAGCCGGTTGCCGCCGCTGAAATCCCGCAGGGTGGTGCCGTGGTAGCCGTGCATCTGGATCTGCAGGGGCGCCCCGTCCCGCACGTGGTAGTAGTGCCCGCTGAGACGCAGACCGTCCACAGACCGGATGTACACCTGCTCATAGGACAGGGCGTCGAATTCCCGGATCAGCTCCAGGGCGAACTCCTTGGTCTCCTGGTACTGCCGCCCCTTGGGGATATCGTAGGGATCCTCTTTCCGGGGGATGGGATTGTAAAAGGTGATGCGGTAGACGCCCCAGCACAGAGCCAGAAACAGCAGCGCCAGCGCCACAAGGATGATCAACAGGGTCATGGCTTTCTCCCACAGCCCCTCCCCTGCTTGACGCAGGAAAAAAGGAGCGGTATAATTCTTCCTCAAAGTATTCTTTACAAAATAATAGCATTCTCAGAAAGGCCGGTCAAGGCGGAAGGGATGGACAGATGCGCCAGATCGTCACAGACAACATGAAGGATACCGGGCTGCGCCTGCTGAAGCGGGGCCGCCACGGCCTGCTGCGGGCAGTATTCAGCCGGGCAGGCTTCATCCTGCTGTTCCTGCTGCTGCAGATCGCGCTGATGGCGGTCGGCTTTGGCATGCTGCGGGACTATCTGCCCCACTACTACACCATCAACCTGGTCTTCTCCGTCATCATGGCCCTGTTCCTGCTCAACGGCAGCCACGACAACAGCGCCAAGATCACCTGGATCATCGTCATCATGGCTCTGCCCGCCTTCGGCGCTCTGCTGTATTTCTACATCCAGAGCGACCTGGGCCACAGGCTTCTCAAGCGCCGCTTTGCCGCTCTCAGCGAGGAGACCCGGGAGGCCCTGCCCCAGGATCCCCAGGTGCTGGACCGCGTCCGGAAGCTGGCGCCGGAGGTGGAGGGCCTGTCCCGCTATGTGGGCCGCACGGGCTGCTTCCCGGTCTATGACGGCTGCGCCGTCCGCTACTTTCCCCTTGGGGACGATCTGTTCCCTGAACTGCTAAAGCAGCTGGAAACGGCGAAAAAATACATTTTCCTGGAGTTCTTTGTGGTGGACGAGGGTCTCATGTGGGGACAGATCCTGGAGATCCTGGCCCGTAAAGCCAGCCAGGGTGTGGACGTGCGGCTGATCTACGACGGCACCAACGAGTTCTTTACCCTGCCCCGGAATTATCCCAAGCGGCTGGGCCAGCTGGGCATCCAGTGCAAGGCCTTCGCGCCCATCACGCCTTTTGTCTCTACCTATTACAATTACCGGGACCACCGGAAGATCCTGGTCATCGACGGGCACACCGCTTTCACCGGCGGGGTGAATCTGGCGGATGAGTACATCAACGCCGTCCGCCGCTTCGGCCACTGGAAGGACGCCGCCGTCATGATCCGGGGGCAGGCGGTACGCAGCTTCACGCTGATGTTTCTGCAGATGTGGAACATCGATAAGCGGGATACCCGCTTTGAGCCGGAATATCTGGACGCACCCGCACCGCGTCAGGAGGGGGCAAAGGGCTTTATCCTGCCCTACGGCGACTGCCCGCTGGACGATGAGCGCGTAGGCGAATGGGTCTACATGGACATTCTCAACCGGGCCCGGGACTACGTATACATCATGTCCCCCTACCTGGTGCTGGACGGGGAGATGGAGACCGCCCTGCGCTTTGCCGCCGAACGGGGCGTGGACGTGCGGCTGATCCTGCCGGGCATCCCCGACAAGAAGATGCCCTACGCCCTAGCCAAGACCCATTACCCCGCCCTGCTGCGCTCCGGCGTCAAGCTATATGAATACACCCCCGGCTTCGTCCACGCCAAGGTCTTTGTGGCCGACGGGCGTGAGGCGGTGGTAGGCACCATCAATCTGGACTACCGCAGCCTGTACCACCACTTTGAGTGCGCCGCCTATCTCAACGGCGCGGACTGCATCGAAGCGATCCGAGGCGACTTTCTGGAGACCCAGGCTCTGTGCCGTCCGGTGGATATGGAGACGCTGAAAGCGGAGAAATGGTACACCAAGCTGCTGGGCGTGCTGGTCAAGGTACTCGCCCCGCTGATCTGAATATCGGAAAGGCAGAAGCCGCGGCACAAGCCGCGGCTTCTTTACGCTTCTCTGTTCAAATAGTCCGCCAGCACGGCCAGGCCGTCGCTGGGCACGCAGATCCGTTCCCTGCTGGTGCGGATCTCCTCCCGGACCGCCTCCAGGTCGAACCAGCGCACCTCCTCCACCTCCTCGGTCTGGAGGCGCAAGCCGCTGATCTCCACCGGCTCCCGGTACACATAGACCCGGGTATATTCATTGTCCCGGAAAGGAGCTCCGTAAAAGACCACCTCATACTGGCTTCGGAAGTGCCCCGCATAGGCAAGCTGCTCTGGCCGGGCACGGATGCCCAGCTCCTCCTCCAGCTCCCGCAGAGCCGAGTCCAGCGGCTCCGCGCCTGTTGGGATGTGTCCTCCGGAGGAGGTGTCAAACATACCGGGAAAGGACTCCTTGTTTTGGGCGCGCTTTTGCAGCAGAATCTCCCAGCGGCCCTCCCGCCGCCTCACGACCCACACATGGGCTGTCCGGTGCAGGATCCCCCGTCGGTGGGCTTCGGCTCGCTCGATCGTTTCCCCGGTGGGCAGGCCGCGCTCGTCGCAGATATCCAGGATCTCCACAGCCTGTCCCTCCTCTCAGGTCTCGCCCTGTCCCCGGCCGTACAGGAAGGGACGGGCCACATGGACGTTGAAAAAGGCGATCAGCGGCCCCATGAAAAAGGCCGTGATGATGGTGCCGATCCCGGCCACGCCGGTGATTTGCCGCAGAGAAAAACCCGCGGCCCGGCACAGCAGCACGCCCAGCGCCACGCAGGCCAGATCGCAGATCACCCGGCACACAGGAAAGGCGACACGGCTCTGCTTCTCCGACCAGATCAGCGCTACCGTGTCGTAGGTGGAGACCCCCAGGTCCGCGGTGAAATACAGGGCCGAGGCCAGACACATGATGACGATCCCCGCCAGCAGCAACAGCAGCCGTGCCGCAAGTCCGGCCCCCGGCAGCAGGGTCTGCAGGCAGCGCTGGGAGCCCTCGGCGATATAGCCCAGCAGGAACAGATTGATCAGCGTGGCAAGGCCGATCTTCCGCCGGTCCATCAGCAGGGCGAACAGCAGCAGGACCACGTTGGCGATCACGTACAGGGTGCCGAAGCGGATGGGGATGCAGGCGTCAAGCCCGCTCATCAGGGTCTGGAAGGGGTCTACGCCAAAGGCTGCGTGCTTGAACATGCCTACGCTGAGGCCGCAGATGACCACGCCCAGCACGCTCATCAGGATCCGTTTCGTTCTCTGCTCCATCGTTCTGTCTTCTTTCATCCAAGGTTTACGGGGAAAGCGGCCGGCCGCTATCCCCGTTTTTTATTCTTCCGCCGCAGACGCGGCCAGGCGCAGGGCCAGAGCCTGCTCCGCCTGCGCCCTCAGCGCCGCACGGCACAGCGCGTCCTCCCGGCTCTCCGCCCCGGCCGCGCTGCTCTCAGCGGCGGCCAGACAGTTGTCCTCGAACTGTTGGCAGAAGTCATCGTAAAAGGCCTCCACCGACTGCGCCGCCACCGCGTCAGACAGCAGCTGCCGGATGGCAGGGATGGGCAGCACCGGCTTGAGCAGGCAGATCACCAGCAGATACGCCAGGTGGGTCTTGGTATATTTCTTCTTCACCGGGGCGGGCATCACCTGCTGCTTCACATAGTTGTTCACCATGGAAGCCGTCAGCCCCTTCCCGTCAAAGCCCGGATAGTCCCCCAGATAGCGCCCCACCAGGGACAGGATCTGATCCATGTACAGATCCAGATCGGGCAGCTCCCGCCAGCGGGGCAGTCTCTGCCGGGAAAGCAGCGCACAGGTCTCCGCAAGGATCGTCGTCTCCTGTTTCATAGCCGTCACCTCTTTGGTACAGAATAGCATATCCGTCCCAAAACCACAAGATGTATGTTCAAAAAGCTATTGACAAAATAAAAGAAATTGCTTAATATGGTTTTTGATACTAGATATAATCAATTTGGGAACCCTATTGGAGGTGTTGTGATGGACGTCGTCATGGAAAGGAAAAAGCACGTGGTCAGCCTGCCCGGCTACAGCCTCAGCGAGGAGCTGATCAACGCCATCTCCCACGGTCTGGGCGCGCTGCTGGGTCTGGCCGCGCTGGTTCTGCTGCTGCTCCGGGCCAGTGGCGCGGCGGCGGTCGTCAGCGTGAGTCTCTTCGGTCTGGCCATGATCCAGCTTTATACCATTTCCTGCATCTATCACGCCCTGTCCCCCCGGCTCAAGGGCAAGAAGGTGCTGCGGGTCATCGACCACTGCAATGTGTATCTGCTGGTGCTGGGCACCTATATTCCTGTTTCCCTGCTGGGAGTCGGCGGCGCCAGGGGCTGGATCCTGCTGGGGCTGGTCCTCGGGTTTTCCGCCCTGGGGATCACCTTCACCGCCATTGATGTGGACCGCTACCAGGTCGTCAGCGTGTTCTGCCACCTGCTCAGCGGCTGGTCCATTCTCTTTGGCGTGAGGGATCTGCTGGGCCGCGTGGGCGTCCCGGGCCTGACCTGGATGGTTCTGGGCGGCGTGATGTACACCATCGGCTCCGTGCTCTACGGTCTGGGCAAACGGAAGAAGTACCGCCACTGCGTATTCCATGTGTTCTGCCTGCTGGGGACCTTCTGCCACTTCTGGTCCGTATACGCCTATCTGCTGTGACTAGGATGAAGGGACTTGAACCCCTGCCGCTTTTCGTGGGCGGCTTTGGGCTGATATGCCCAGCAAGCGAGGCGGGACAAAAAGCACCGAAAAGGGACGCTCACAGGCGGTAGGTGTTCAAATCCCTTCACCCTATACCAAAAATCCCAGGTATTCGTCAAAGGCGTTGAAAAGCATGTCGCCGGAGCAGACCGGCAGCACCCGGTCCCCGCTCCCGATGGGGACGAAGCGGAAGGTTTCCGCGGCCCGGGTCAGCACCAGCACAGGGATCACCTCATAGTCCGTGCCGAACAGGATCTCCAGATAGGGGCAGTACTTGGCCGCCTGGAGCACCTCCTCCGGCTCAATGGCATCCTTCATCTTGAATTCCAGCGCAAAGACCCGATCCTCCGTGATCACCAGCACGTCCGCGTAGATGCGCACGTGTTGGGAACGCTTGAGCCGCAGCTCGAAGGCGATCTCCCAGTCGAGACAGCGCTGCCCCAGCATGTTCTGCAGGTCCTCGAACAGCCGCAGCATCTGTTCCCGGCAGTCCCTGAAGGAGTGCAGCAGGCCCCTGGTATCGCTGAGACTGCGCCCGATATTGACACAGCCTGCCTTCAGCTGCCGCAGCCATTCCTCTTCCGTCAGGGCCAGAAAGTCGCCCACCAGGCTGTAATATCCGGCGAACTCCTGCAGCCCCACATGGGGATACGCCTGCCGGACGATCCCGTGCCAGCGGTAATCTCCGTCCTGCCAGCACAGCTCCTTCATCAGCGGCGAGGCATACAGTTCATGATTCACCGCCTGCCGCTCTACCCCCAGACTATTTGCGATCTCCCTGGCCTTGATCCCCTCGGAGCGGCAGATCAGCGCGCAGATCGCCCGGTCCAGCTCCTGTGATTTTTGCCTGTTCTCCGCCATCTGCTCACCGCCTTCCGTCCGGGTCATCATTCTATGCTCCAGTATAATCGCTTTTCCCGCTTCCGGCAAGAGGTCCGGTCTCACGGGGGTGTGAGACCGGACCTCTTGCTGTTCCCTATCAACATGTTACTCCGCGCTCTTCGCGGCGTCAAGCTGCTCCAGATAGCGGATCATGGACGCGGCGGCCTTCTTGGCCCCGTCCACCGCGTGGACCACGGTCTTGGCCCCGGTGACCACATCGCCCGCGGCAAAAACGCCGGGCTTGGTGCTCATGTAGTTTTCATCCACTGCCAGCGTACCCCGCTCGCCCATGTCCAGGCCCTCGGTGGTCCGCACCAGCTTGCCCCGGGGCACCTGACTGACGCAGATGACGGTGGAGTCGGCATGGATCTGCACAGGCGCCTCCTCATAGCCGATGATGTTGTCCTCCTCGTCGAAGATGGCTTTGGAGAATAGCGGCCCCTCGTCGTTGATCTCCAGGATCTGCATGCCGAACATGAACTCCGCCCCGTCCAGCTCCGCATAAGCCACCTCGCTGGAGCTGGCGGTCACATGCTTGCTGCGGGCGTAGAGCGTCACATGGCGGGAGCCGTTGCGCAGGGCCGTGCGGGCCGCGTCAATGGCGGCGTTGCCCATGCCGATCACGGCCACCGTGTCCCCCAGCTTGTGGCCTTGGGGGTTGGCCAGGTAGTTCATGCCGAAGAGCACGTTGCCCAGGCTCTCCCCTTTGATGCCCAGGGTCCGGGGCTTCTCCGCGCCGGTGCCGATGAAGATGCTGGCGTAGCCGTCCCGCAACAGCTCGTGGATCATCAGCACGGAGCCGATGGTGGTGTTAGTGCGGAAGGTAATGCCCATCTCCTCCATGCGGGCCTGGTAGCGGTCCAGGAAGCTCTTGGGCAGGCGGTACTCGGGGATGCCATACTGCAGCAGACCGCCGATCTTCCCCTTCCACTCGAACACCGTGACCGGGTAGCCCCGCCGGGCAAGCTCAATGGCCACCGTCATGCCCGCGGGGCCGGAGCCGATCACCGCCACCCGCTGCTTTTTCCGCGGGGGCCTTGTGACGGTCATGCGGTCCAGATACATGTCCGAGATGTACTGCTCAATGCTGGAAAAGTGCACGGGGCTATCCTTGCGCCCCCGGATGCAGCTGCCTGCACACTGCTTCTCGTGGTTGCAGACAATGGCGCAAACTGCGGACAGAGGGTTGTTTTCAAACAGCATTTCCCCGGCCTCCACCAGCCGGTTCTCCTTGAACAGCTGGATCACCGTGGGGATTGGCGTGTGGACGGGGCAGCCCTGCTGACACAGGGGTTTTTTACAGTTAAGACAGCGATTCGCTTCCGCGACGATATGAATAGCCATCGGTTTTTCCTCCCTGTTGGGCTCGTTTTATTGGCAAACAGCGCACTTATATGTACTTTTTTCCTGTTATTTACGATATCACATAAAGACTCTCCCGTCAACGCGTCGGGAAAAACTTTCACGGCTGCCTGTTGTCGGCGCAACCGGGCAAAGCGAAACGCCGGCCTCCTCCCGGGAGACCGGCGTAGTGTTAATGCTTTTTGCGGGAAAGCAAGCCCTTGATAATCGCGGCGGGGACGCTCTGCCTCCGGGGCCGGTATTTCTTCCCGTCTCTCTCCGAAATCCGATTTCTATTTGTCATTCCTGTCTGCGGTCATGATCTCGGGATCCAGGCAAAAACCCGATTCCGGAAAAATGATACACGGCTCATAATTGACGAAAAACAGATTGCAAGAGGTCAGCGGTTGCACCGGCCAATCCATGTCATAAGAAAACAGCCACCTTTCGGTGACTGTTTCTTTTGGTGGAGATAAGATTTCCAAATCCGAACCGGGGATGGAGGCGCGCTGAGAGAGCGCGCACTCCACGTCGTTAAAATTTACAGTTTTAGTCCCGTCCTTGTAGTTGAGTGCGATGACGGCTTTGTCATCATAGAGATAGATCGCGTTGACGAAGGTGTCGATCAGCATCTTCCGGTGCTCCAGCTTGATCGTGTCCAGGTGTTGGAAACGCTTGAGCCAAAATCGAATGAAGTCCTCGGACATCCTGGGCTTGGCCATCTTTTCCAGGGCAATCTTCTGTTCCAACTCGTCCCGCGTGGTTTCCAACTGTTCCAGCCGTTCTTTCGTAGATTTTGTCAGAATTCCCTGCTGGATGGCATTCAGGAGATTATCAATGGCGGTGTTCGTCTCACTGAGCTGCTTCTCAAAGGCCGGCAGGCTTAGACTGTCGCGCCCCTGTAAATCCATCACAAGCTCAATGACTGCATCCACAGTACCCGGCTCATCCAAGAACCCTTTGATCGCCTGAATGACGGTATCTTCCAGCCAGTCCTTCTTCATCGTCTTCTTGGAACAGTCCTTTAGCTTGCGCTTGATCGAACTGCATTTGTAGTAGTGATGCACACCGTTCCGACCGGTGCCACTCTCGCCGACCATCGGCTCACCGCAGTATCCGCAGAAAAGCTTTCCCGAAAGAATGTACTCATCCTCTGCCTTATATCGGGCGGGGGACTTTTTGTTTTTCTCCATTCTGGCCTGTACCCGATCAAACAGGTCCTGCGGTACGATCTGGGGGATGCCATCCGGCACAAGGATATCCCGATAACGGTACTCTCCAAGATAACGGCGATTGGACAGGATATGCTCTACTCCGCTATATGCAATGGGTTTTCCCCGACTATTCAGGAAACCTTGCTCATTCATCCAGTTGCGGATTTCTTTCATTGTTGCTCCGTTGTCATACCTTTTGAAAGCTTCCAGCACGAGCGGTGCGGTGAGCGGGTCGATCTGAAAGAACTGTTCTTCATCAATGACATAGCCGATGGTATGTCCACCGCCGTTGAATTTGCATTTAAGGGCGTTCTCCGTCATGCCGCGCACGATCTTCTCGGAGAGGTCCGCCGAGTAATACTCGGCGAACCCTTCCAGAATGGACTCCATCAAGATCCCTTCGGAGCCTTCCGAAATCTTCTCTGTGGCAGAGACCACCTTGACATTGTTCTTCTTAAGAATGGTCTTGTAACGAGCGCTGTCATAGCGATTGCGAGAAAAACGATCCAGTTTCCAGACGAGGACGATATCAAACAAGCCCTGGGAACTGTCCTTGATCATGTTCTGGAACTCCGGGCGATTATCGGTCTTTGCCGAGAAAGCCCGATCTATGTAGTGCCGCAAGATCGTGATGTCGTTCTTTTCGGCAAAAGCAGTGCACTCGCGGACCTGTCCCTCTATGCTCTCTTCCCGCTGGTTGTCGGAGGAATAGCGGGCATAGATCACAGCCTTCATTTCTTCTCCTCCGAAAGCATTTTCACCACTTGCAGCCGCAGTTCTTTGTTCATCTTTGTGCCGGGCTCAAAGCACATCTCCACGAAACGCGCCATCTCCGGGTCAAGCTTCGGCTTGTATTTGTAGTTCTTCCCCTGCGGCTTTTCCGTGCGTCCGAAGATGAAGTCCATGGAAACATCGAAGTAATCCGCATACCACAGCAAGGTTTCCGGAGTGGGATTGGTAAAGCCGGTTTCATAGCGATTGACGCTGGACTGCGGCACGCCGATCAGCTTAGCCAGCTTGTTTTGCGAGAATCCGTTTTCCTCCCGCAGCTGCTTCAAACGTTCCCCAAGGATTTTCATTTGCCTGCATCTCCTTTTGTATCGCATTTTCTCTAATGTCAAATTAACATAACACTTGGGAACTTGCAAGCACTTTCTTTGATTTTTATTATTGCTCATTGGATTTCTCCTCCATTTCTTTCTGCGCCTTCCATTCGGCAAACGCTTTTTGTTCTTCCTCACTCTCATAGAGCTCCAGAATATCAGGATAGATACATCGGGCGATCGCTTCGATCTCGTGATCGGGAAGATCGCTGTTGTTGATCAGTTTCTTTTTCCTGGGCATATTTCTCCCTTCTTCCCTTTATCGTTTCGGTATTTTTGTTTTCTTCTTTTCATCATTTAGGTGATTCACCTGCTTTCACAATTCGTTCTCGCGGTCGGTGCTGCGAGCTTTTCCTTTCTGCTTCTGCTCATCGACGATCTGCTGCTTGTCATGCAGTCTGTCGATGAGAGAGGCTTTTTCTTTTGCCGCTTGCTTTGCTTCGATCGATGGCTTTTCTTCTTCGTTGATGTCCTCTTTCGGCGTGATGCAATTCCGAACAAACCTCAGTTCATCAAGGTCGGCCTTGATTGCTGCCAGTTCCTTGTTGAGCGCTTCCAGATCATCTGACAGTTCTTTCAGCTCAGCCTTCAGTGTGCGGTTGGGGATCTTCTTATCGGGATAATACTTGTAGAGCAGACGCAGCGCTTTGTTGTACACGTCGATCTCCGCCTTGTGCTCCTGGTAGAACTTTTCCTTCTTGCTCTTCCAGCCGATCGCAGCATACTGGTGGTGGATGGGGAGCAGACGTTCGGTAGAGTCACTCGCCTTGACCAATGCCTGTACATCCCGCAGCCGCTTTTCCTTTCCACGGATGGTATTGTCAAGTTCAGAGAAAGCCGCTTCTTTTTCATCCAAATGGATCTGCAGATCTTCTGTCGTGGCAATCTCATGTTCCTGCAAGAAAGCGATGGCGTGAGAGACCTTTTTCAGATCCATGTTCGTCCCTTTGCGCTGACCGGAAACAGACCAATCACTTCGCTCATCACGACGCTCGTCCATGTACTTCATCAACAGTTCAGGGAGCGTAGGCTCGTGCATTTCTTCAACGAGTTTGTCTCGTTTTTCAACCAACTTCGCGAGCCAGCTCTGCAGCTCGGCGATCAGTTTTCGGATCGCAAGCAGCGCGCGGTTTGTTCGTTTGATGTCTCGATTGAGGTTTCCCATGTTCGTCTCGATCCCGCGCTTTTCCATCTGCGTCACCGCAGGGCCGAGATGGATCGTCGGAGCCAAGTCAATGCATTGTCGCTCGAAAGAGCGAAGATCCACACGCTCAGGTCTGCCGTTTTGCTCCAAATACAGATTCGTAACGACCTCCCAGCCGTACCGCCAGATTTCCGCTTTGCTCTGCTCGTTCCAGTCAACGGTGTCCTCCTTGTGGCTTTTCCAATTGCCGGACGGGAGACGAATACGGTTCCCGTTTTCATCAAGGTCGTAAACCTTTCTGCTTTTTGGAAGCCATTGCCCATGTTCATCCATGGCACGCATGGTCAGCATGATGTGCGCGTGTGGGTTCCCGTCGCCCTTGTCGTGAATGGCAAAGTCCACGCACATCCCCTGGGAAACAAAATGCTCCCGGCAGAAGTTCTGCAGCATGGCCGGATACTGGTCAGCCGGGACTTCACGCGGGAGCGCCAGAACGATGCGGCGGGCGAGCTGCGCGTTCCATTGTTTCTCGATTTTCTCTGCCGCGTTCCACAAAGTGTTTCGATCGGAATACTCCGGCGGAGCATTTGACGGGAGCATGATCTCGGTATAAACGATGCCTTTCTTTTCTGAGTAGGATTTCGTCTTGCGGTCATACTCGGAATATAGTTTTTCGCCGCTTTGATACGCAGCGCCTGCCACGGCGGACTGCCCGCGGCTGCGTTGGGTGATCGTAATTTTGAAGTGTGGACATGGCACTTCTCAAGCCTCCTTTCCTCGTAAATGGGGTAGCCGCGCAGCGACGCGTAGCTAGTCCTTTAGGGCGGCGCAGGGGAAGCAAAGCTTCCCCTGGGATGGAGATTTTTTCTCCATCGAGCCTCTGCAAGAGTCCTCGAAGAGCGCAAAAACACCGGGCTGGGGCCCCCATAAAGTCCAGATGACTTTGTGGGGAAAAGGAGCCGCAACGAAATGAATGAGCTTTCCTGTCACCACAGGGAAGCGAAGAATATGTAGTTTGCGGCGACGTGGTGTATAATTGCGCCCTTGTCTCCGTCAAGGGTTTTTGTTCGCGTTCCTTTCGTTGACTTCTTTTCGATGCTCGATCAGAGCTTTCAACTTTTCTTGCGTTTCTTCGCTTTCAAAAAGGACGGATAGAAGGATGTAAACATCAGCATCCGTCAGAAGATCCGGTTCAAGAATGAAGTGCTCGACTAATCCGCCGCGTGTGCAAAGTCGATGTGTTCTCTCTTTTCTCGTCAATCGCTGAATCTCGCTTCGCAAGATTTTGTCCTGCTGCTCGTAGTAGCGAATCCGATCTTCTGCCTTTACAATCTCCCGCTTGACTTTTTCCAAGTCCTCCATGCTCATAGCTTCACCTCCCGTCCGGTATGATCTCTTATCCAGACGATCAGATCCGGTTTGGTTACCAGCTTGCGTCCGCCGATTTTCAAAACGGGGAATCCTTTTTGATTCATCAAGGCGTACGCGCCGGATTTGGAAATAGACAGTGCTTCCGACAAATGCTTTGCATCCAATACGTCGGGAAGCTGCTCAAATAACTCTTTACTCATTGTCAAAACCTCCTCATTTCATTTTTTGAGCAAAGAAAAACAGCCACCGCAAAAGCGATGACTGTTTACAGGAAGGGTGATTCTGTTTTCAAAAGGTCTCCAGGTAGTTTTGGTATTTCTTCGAGACGAAATCATCGTAGAGATCTGTGATCTTCTTGAGCCGCTTGACGACCGCGCTGTGTGATTGGTAACCGACCAGCGGAGCAATCTCCGTTACCGAGTAGCCGCATTTTTTCAGTTCCAGGATCTTCATATCCCTCTCGGAAAGCGTGGACGTGAACTCGGAGATGGCTAAGTTGTCGAGGATTCTCGTTTCAAATTGCGAGCGTGGATCGGGAATGTCGAAGATCGAATCAGCCTCTTCCGCTTTCTCTGCCAGTTCTTCGATCGAAAGCATCTTGCCGACCTTCGTCCGACTGTGATCCCAGGTTCGTGTGAAATCCGCCTTGGCCTGACTGTAATATTCCGAGTAATCTTCCGGTGTGCGGTTGATCCAGGCTTCGTCGATCATCGGCTGCCAGTTTTGCTCTTTGACGATGATCGGCACCAGGTTGCCGATCAAATTCCCGAACTGTTTGTAGCTGAAGTACGGCACCTCCATATCCGGCGTCATGTTGAAGAGCGACTGAAAAGAGAGTCCGTTTGTTTCAAACTTCTGACGCAGATACGGCAGCATCACATAAGCCAGTCGCCAGATCGGGAAATCACCGGAGTAGTTCATGTCTGTTCCGGGGATTTCTCGGTAGCCGCCCTTTTTCTTGTCCGGCACCTCGAAGTATTGCCACACCGCCCACGCGGTGCAGTCCCAGACAAGCTCCAGAAAAATGTCGTCGTTGATGAGCTTGTCGTACTTGTCGGTGCGCAGAACCTCATAAGGACAGCGCGGGAAATCCAGATAAGCTTTTGCTTTGGACACCAGCTCTTCCGGCAGCGCATAGAACAGCGTCAGCCATGCTTTGTTGCTCGTCAGCGGGATCTCTACGATGTTTCCTCTGTCGACCAGATCTACCAGGATGAATCCTTTTGGGCCGGGTTGTTTCTTGTTATCTGTCATTCTTATCACCTCGCTTTTTACCCGTTTTCTACCCTTCCACTTAACCATGGCACGAGAACGGGCAAAATGTTCCATGTGATTCAAAGTTTTTTGAAAATAACTTCCCGCATCGTATATCCCGATGCGAGCAATCTTTCCATGGCCAGGATCATACGAATTATATCATGCAGCCCAGAGCGGGTAAAGTGCGCATATGTCACCAATTTTGCGTGTGATGAAGAGATGAGATAACTGCTTTATCAGTCTGAGTGTTTATCCAAGCAAGAAAAAAATGTTGCAGTAATCACGATACCGTGATATAATGACATTGAAGTTTGAAGGAGGTTTGAGATTATGCCGGTATTGTCAAGATTTTATGGGATCATCATTCGGATGTATTTTCAGCAGTCGGAGCACAACCCGCCGCACATTCACGCCATCTATGGTGAAGACATGGCAGCAATTTGTATTCAAACAGGGGAAGTTTTGGAAGGGCACCTTCCCCCGAAAGCATTGGCCATGGTTCAAGAATGGATCTCCATTCACAAAAGTGATCTCCTGCAAATGTGGGAGACTCAGGAGTTTAAGAACCTTGCCCCTCTGGAATAAGGAGTTGATCATATGTTTCACAAGGTAAAAGCAGTAACTGCTTTGCCGGATTACCGCCTGAGTGTACAGTTCGCTGAAGGCGTAACCAAGCTGTACGATGTAAAACCGCTGTTTGATAAGTGGACGGCTTTCAAGGCACTGCAGGATCACCCTGAACTGTTCACAAGTGTGGAAGTCGATGTAGGGGGATACGGAATCATCTGGAATGATGATCTGGATCTTTCCTGCGATGAACTGTTTGCAAACGGTGTAGCTGTACAGACGCCTTTTGATGGACTTATGGCCTTTAGTGATGCCACGCAGCTTTGGGGCTTGAATGAAAGCACCCTCCGCAAAGCGATCACTTACGGCAAGCTGGTCAACGGTGTAGACGTTTGTAAATACGGCAAGCAGTGGGTGATTTCATCTGACGCTATGGTACGAGAGTACGGCCAGCCGAAGATGAACTAAAGAAAAAACTAATTCTTTCAACAGTTGTGAGAGATTTGAGAAAAGTAGACGCTCACAATTGTTGACCACGCTTTCCATTTATGATAAAATAAACAAAAAGAGGAGAGTTAGGTTTTCATCTAAGATGGAGATGGCGCAAGCGCCAGCCGTGACGTCTAACGCAAAGCCTTAGACGTCACTAGGGGTTCCCAAGTGGCTCCCCTCTTTTTTTATATTATGGGGTGATAACATGGCGAAAATGATTCCTGAACGGCCCAGTGAAGAGACAAAAAGTAGCGCTGAGATTAAACTTTTTCATCGACTGCAGGCCATGGAAGATACCACTGACTGGACCGTTCTTCATTCATTGGCCATCGCAAAACATGATACGCAATCGCAGGGAGAAGCAGACTTTGTAGTCGTTATACCCGCTCACGGTGTGTTTGTTCTTGAAGTAAAAGGGGGGCGGATTTCCAACACAAACGGCGCCTGGTTTTCACAGGACAGGAATGGGGAAATCCATTCGATAAAGAATCCCGTTGAAGAAGCAAATAACGCGATGCATTCGATCAAAAACTACATCGTGCAGGCATCTTCGTCCCGAAACCTGGAACGGACGCTGTTTGGCTTTGGTGTCGTTTTTCCTGACACAACTGTACACGGCGCCGTTCATTCAGTCGAAATTGCAGATGAACAAATCGCCGATTTTGATGACTGCTTCTCTCCTGAGGATTTGAAGATCTATTTATTGAAGCTTGCTGATTATTGGAAAAAATGCAGTTCCGTAAAAGCTACAATCCCGGCAACTGCACAATGCAATGAGCTTGTGCAATTGCTGCGTCCAAGCTTTGAGGGCCGCGTTTCACTGCGGTCACTGATTCGAAACGTTGAAAATCAGGTCATTGAATTGACTGAAAACCAGCAGGAGACATTTGAGACTATTTCAGAAAATGATCGCTGCATTATCAGAGGCGATGCAGGAACAGGAAAAACAATTATTGCGCTCCATTTTGCTCGTCAGAAAGCTGAGTGCAAGCAGTTAACAGGCTTTTTTTGCTACAACAAGCAACTGGCGGATTACTTGAAAAAACACACCCAAGCAGGAGAGAGCCTAATCTGTGACAGCTTCACTGAGTACATGGAATCCGTCGTTGTGAAGTCTGGACGAACCCCTGAAATTGGAACTAATCAATCTTCCCGGGACAAGTATTATCGCAAAACACTCCCGCAGCTTTTTATGGAATCCTTTATGGAGCTGGATCTTCCTCAGTTTGATTATCTCATTCTGGACGAAGCACAGGACCTTTTCATTGAACCATATCTGGAAGCGTTTGATTTGATATTAAGCGGCGGGTTAAAAGGTGGCAAATGGTATTTCTTTATGGATGCCGAAAAGCAAAACCTTTTTCAAAGCGGTAAAACAGAAAAAGCTGTTTTGGAAATGCTCGGCAAGTATGACACATTCTATACCAAGTGCTATTTAAAGGACAACTGCCGCAACTCTGTGGCCATTATTGAAAAGGTGGATGCGGTTTTTGGATCGAATACGCGGCATAAGCATAATGACGAGCGAGGCGCTGACGTTGTCGTCAAAGCCTATCGGAAAACATCGGATCAAGTGGAAGCCATTGAAACGATTTTGAGGACGCTGCGCCGTGAAGGAATTGATGTTGGGCAGATTACTCTGCTCTCTCCGATTCGTTTCCGTAATTCTGCCAGTAGTTTGATAACCGGAACACCTGTGTCGCCGGATGCTGCCGATAGAGAAAAAGCTGTATTCTTCAGTACTATCCATAGTTTTAAGGGCTTGGAAAGCCCTGTCGTTATCCTGACTGATATTGATACCCTTGCAGATGAAGCAAGGATGAATATCCTCTATGTGGGAATGACCCGAGCTAAAAGCGCCTTGTACATCTTGGCACAGGAAAAAATTGCGAATCAGCTGAGGTAAGCGTATGAATAAGTTTAACAGCTGGCAGCGTTGTCTTATGTTCATAGATGCTGCAGAAGGGTATCTCCAGACCCCGGAAGACTATATTCGCTTTTTCGACGTTACGATTAACGGAAAGCTCCGTCATCTCGTTACCTATCAGCCAAATGAGAAGGGCAGGCGTCTTCGCATTCTCCACACGAACTTCTCCGAGTTTCTGAGTACGAAATACAGACAGGCGCGATCTTCCTATGCATATGCGAAGGGCAAGAATATTCTGAATTGTGTGAACAGGCACTTGCAGGGTGAAGTTTTTCTTAAAACAGATATCCATGCCTACTTTGATTCCATTACCTATGACAGAATGATATCGCGTATAAAAAAACTGCGCTTTACTGAAAAGCAAGACTTGGATACCGTCTCTTTGCTGACGAAAGCATGTTTTTATCAAGGGCGACTTCCTTTGGGCTTTACAAGTTCTCCGGTTTTATCAGACTTGTTTTTAGTTTCACTTGATCGGAGATATCAGAAAAACAAGCAGATCACTTATACCAGATACGCAGACGACTTTATCATATCCGCATCAGGTCCAGATGCAAGGGCGTCTTTGGTTTCGTTCAGGCTTGAACTGGAAAAGGATCTCGACGCTCTTGATTTGCAGCTCAACAGAAAGAAAACGTATATTCGAAATCTGAAAGAAGTTGGAGACTCCATACATGTTTTAGGGCTAAACATTGTCCGAACGGAAACGGGGACTAACCGAATCACGATCAGCGATAAATACATTCGTGAAACCTGTAAATCTCTGTGCGCATGGCTCTGCAAAACCGATGAGGAACAAACCCAGGAAGAGTTTTCAAAACTGTTTGGCCAGATTTCTTTTATAAAACAATGCAGTCCAGGCAGCTATGAAAAGCTGAGGAAAATGACAAAAATCAAATGCGGATATGATGGACCGCTTACCGCGAAGACTCTAAAAAGCTGACACCGCTCTAGGCGCGCACTATTTACATGCAAGTATGCTCATATTCAAATTGTGGAGGCGTAGCATCTCTTTCGATTTGCTACACCTCCATTTTGTATCCTTTTCCTGTTCTGAAATTCGAACATAAATACAAGGCCATGCGTGCATATTATTCTGCCGCGATTAAATGGTTAAAGCATAATGATTTTCTCGTCAG
>Ga0310695_10005849_pt1 | contig 20981 bp, 13 predicted proteins | sample RumenRJG_04DNA_FD_203882 | JGI IMG/M metagenome (GOLD analysis project Ga0310695, IMG submission 203882) | Bovine rumen microbial communities from Lethbridge, Alberta, Canada - RJG_04 (v2) (version 2) | ecosystem: Host-associated > Mammals > Digestive system > Stomach > Rumen | place: Canada...
AATCATGCAACCTCCTAATCAATTACTCAATTAGAAGTTTCATGGGAGAAAATCCCAATGCAACAGGGATTGAAACAAATTGTTTCACTGACACAGTATGGGGAATAAAGCCCCTAGCTCGTCGCACGAAATCCTAAAAATCATGCATAACTTCGATTCTATTTCAAACATTTATCTGGATGTTGATAATGATAATTTAATTGCATATTATACAACCAACCAGGATTTAAATATTGATGAGGTAAAAAATGCTCTTAAAAATGAATTACCTCCTTATATGATTCCATCAATTTTTATTAAATTAGATGAAATTCCATTGAATATAAATGGTAAAATCGATAAATTTGCATTGAAAAAAACAACTTACAATAGAGTTAACGTTGAAATAAATGATAAAACTCTAAAACAGGTTATAGAAACTTTTATGGAAGTTTTAAACTTAAATCATATTTTAATGGATGATGATTTCGTATCATTAGGAGGAAATTCCTTATCTGCAATGAAACTGCAGTTACTATTAAAAGAAAAATTAGATTATAATATATCTTCAAATGAAATAATGGAACTTTCAACACCCCTCAATATTACAAATCACATTAAATTTAATTTAAATAATCAAAGCATTGATAAATTAAAATATACATTTGACAAAACCTGTCCGTTATCCGAATCTCAATTAAACGTTTATCTTGATGAAAAGGTCAATAAATTAGGTACAAGATATAATAACCCATTTAAAATAGAACTTAATAATGAATATTCCATTGAAGATATTAAAATAGCATTAAAAAAATTATTTGAACTATATCCCGTTTTATCTTCAAGAATAAATAATAATGATACACCATCATTTACTTTTGATGCTAAACTAGAAATTATTGAAGGAACATGCGAAGATATCAAATCTTTTGTTCAACCATTTGATTTAGACAAATGCTTATCACATTTTTTAATCGTTAAAAATAATGAATCAACTTCCTTATATGTGGATTTCCATCATTTAATTATGGATGGAACATCTGCAGACATTCTTTTAAACAAATTACTGAAAATATTAAAAGGTTTTAAATTCGATTCCATAGACAATGGAATACTAAGACAGGTTTTCTTTGAAAAAAATATTGATTCCCATTACATGGATGATGCTGAAAGATTCTTTGATAATATGTTAACTGATAGGGAAGAAGTATCTCCATTATTAACACCAATCCAAACTGATAATTCATTAGATGATGAATTTACTAGTGAATTAAATTTAGATGTGGACATAGAATCTTTTTTAAAGAAACATGGACTTACACATAATCAATTTTTCTGTAGTGTTTTTGCATATACTTTATCAAGATTTACAGGATCTTCTAAAGTTTTATTCAATCTTATTGAAGACGGAAGAGGACATATTGATTTAGCCGATTCAGTGGGAATGTATGTTCGCACACTCCCATTGCTCATGGATTGTAAAAATCAAAATATTAGTTCTTTTCTTGATTATTCAAGCAATTTAATTAATTTAACTATGAAATATGACTTATATCCTTTCCGTTTACTGGCAAATAAATATGATTTAAATTCCAATATTTTATTCCAGTATTCACATGAAATATTTAAAAATTTCAATAATCAGAATATAATTCCATTAAAACATGATTATACTAATGACATATCATTTTATATTTTTAACTCACAGGAAAATAAGTTTGGAATCAGAGTTGAATTTTCAGATAAATATTCTAAGGAATTCATAGAACATTTTGTAGAGTCTTATAAATTAATTTTAAAGGACATGTTATGTGTAAACAAATTAGGAGATATTAATTATACAAGCAGTGCTGATATTAAACTTTTAGATGGATACAATAAAACGGAACAGGAATTTAAGTATAATGATATTTTAGATGCTTTTAATGATAATTTAAAGAAATATGAAGATAATATTTTAGTAGGTTATGGGAACAAATCCTATACTTATGGACAAGGAGCTTTCATTGCAAATGAAATAGCATCCAAATTAAATGAAATGGGCGTTGTTAAACAAGATTTTGTTGGTCTATTTGTAAATCGTAGCGAATGGTATTTACTGGCCAGTATTGGCGTATTAGCTAAAAATTCCATTTATGTTCCTATTGAAACGACTTATCCTGATGAAAGAATTATTTTAATGCTAGAAGATTCCGGCTCCAGGATTGTAATTGTAGATGATAATAGCGAAAAACGTATGCTTCAAATAATTTCCGAATATAACTTAAATATTGATGTTTTAAATGTAAACAGTATTCTTGACAAAGATATGGGTAGTTTAAATCACCTGGATACTGTTCCTACCTGTGAAAATGATGTTGCTTGTGTATTGTATACTAGCGGTACTACCGGCACCCCCAAAGGTGTTTTAATTACGCGCAAAGCAATAAATAATTTTGTTTCTTGGTATGTGGATGAAACTAACTTCACACAAAATGATGTTTATGGAATGCATTGTTCATATGTATTTGATATGCATACACATGCATTATACTCTCCAGTTATCACAGGAGGTTCTTTGTATATTGTTCCAGAAGACATCCGGTTAAATTTAAAAGCTTTAAATGATTATTTTGTCGAACATAATTGTACCCATACTTATATCACCAGCCAGGTAGGTAAATTGTTTGCTGAAAGCAGTATGAAAACAACTATTAAATTATTATGTTTCGGCGGTATGAAATTAGGTGAATTAAATGCTCCAGATTCCATAGGACCTTTTGAATCTTATGGCCCATCAGAAAACTTAGCCATTTCCACCAGTATTTTTGCAAATAAACGTATACACCCATCCAGTATCGGTAACTTTATCAGTAATGTTAAAGGTTATGTATTGGATAATGAACATCGCAGAGTACCTTTAGGCGCAGTAGGAGAATTATATTTATCCGGCCATCAGTTAACTCCAGGATATTTAAATCGTGACCAAGAAAATGAGAATACTTTTTTTAATAATATTTTCGATGATGAAAAAGGTTATGAATATATTTATAAAACAGGAGACATTGTCAGATTTCTGCCGGATGGTACTTTAGGCATTGTCGGACGCAGTGACAGTCAGGTTAAGATTCGTGGAAACCGTGTAGAACTTACAGAAGTTGAATCAGTAATAAGAAATATCGATGAAATATCAGATGTTACTGTCCAAACTGTTGATAATAACGGCAATAACGAGCTAGTTGCCTATGTTGTATTGTCCAATAATCTGGATGTTAATTTAAATGATTTTATTTCTAGTTATGTGGGTGAACGTAAACCGGATTACATGGTTCCTTCATATGTTATTAAACTAGACCATATCCCATTGAATGTTAACGGTAAAGTAGATAAAAAAGCACTACCCGAAATTGATATTAACAGTTTGCGTGCTGAGTATGCTGCTCCAACAAATCCAATAGAACAAGATATTGTTGAAGCATTCGAAAAAGTGTTTAATCAGGAAAAAATTAGTATTCATGATGATTTTATACGATTAGGTGGAAATTCATTAACTGCAATTAAGATGGTTTCATTATTAGACTTTAACATCGATGTTAGAACACTACTGAATTCAAGAACACCCCACCTTATTGCACAAAATATTCAAAAAAATAATAAAAAGTATGGTTTTGAATTATTTAAAACAGGCTTTGAAAATAGAAATATGTTTATATTTCCTCCTCAGGGAGGTTTATCATCAGTATTTTATAATTTAGTCAATAATATAGATTTTAAAGGAAATATATATCTCATTGATGATTATAAATATGATTTATCATTAGATGAAATTAGAAGTCTATCAAATCAGGATTCAACTTTAAATCATTATTTTGATGCTATTACAAATATTTTCCAAAATGGAGATATCCTTGTTGGATATTCATTAGGTTGTATTTATGCAACATTAATTGCTGAAAAATTGGAAAAAGACCGAGTTGTAGGAAAATGTATACTGATAGATGGTGTATTGAATTTTAGCGAGGAAAAAGATGAATCAAGAGAAAATATTATAGATTATTTTTTCAATAATGATGAGTTTAAATATATGCTGGAAAATTCTGAAGATGATTTTAAAAATAAATTTATTGAGGTGTGTATGGCTAATTCTAAATGGGATTTCCATACTCCAAAAGTAAATTGTCCTATATTATATTTAGCCGCTTCAAATAATTTTAAAGATGAATTGAATGAAATTAGTGATGATTATGAATTTATTATTATTGATTCAACACATAAAGATATTATTGATAGGGATGTTTCTAAAATTGTCAAATATTTCAATAACCTCTCTTAAAATTTATTAAAGTTAAAACATCTGTTTTTTTTTCAAGGATAAATGATATTGGAACATATAACTGATTATCATAGATTCAGATATTTCTATTCAAATCCACATTAATAGTTAAAAGAATTTCAAGTTTTATAATCCAGATTCACCATTCTGATTGGCAATATTGTAAAAGAGATTAGAAAATCCGGTTATATTAAACATCACCCGTTTGCAGAAGCCAAAAAAAACCATACACGAAAATGTTAAAATTTAAGTCCCGGAATGAAATCAAAATTTTCAGGAATGATTCTATCATCACAGGAATATTCTAAAAAAGTTAAATCCGCCGAGCAAACAGATTCATCGACAAGCGGACAGGGAATGAAAACAAGATTTTTATGAATTTAAAACATCCCCTGCTGATTTATTTAAAACAATTATATCCATATGAAGATTATGCATATAATAAGTATATAATGTTTATCGAGTGTAAGTACTTGCTTTCATCCCATAATCTGATTTAAATCAAGTTTTTACATTTTTTTAAATCAACATCACGGCCGGTCAATTTATAATAGATTTTGTGAATCAATTTCACAGTACTACCTATGAATAATGCGCCCAGGACAGTCCCAATACCAACGCTTCCAAAATTTCCTAAAAATAGATAAGACAATACTAAAGAAGATGAAACCACTGCAACATCAAAACAGACTTTTATTTTAGGAAATGATTTTTTTGACACAACAGCTAGTTTGTGTAGCTCCTTCAACAGAAATCGGAACTATATTTGTCGGCACATAGAAAAATATCCCCAAAGCAATTAATATTATAGATATTGCACTCATTATCAATGCAATAATCAAATTATCTGCGGGAGGAGTGAAACTCGCCAATGCCATTGAAAAACTAGTTAAAAATCCAAAAAACACACTAATAATAATCTTAAAAAAGTGTTAGGCTTAAATTCCTTCTTAAAAGTATTAATTGCAATATTACCAAAAATATTTGAAACATGAATGTTGTTATCCCCAAATCAATGTTCAATATTGGATTTAATGCATATGGTATTGATGCGACAGGCGTCGAGCAAGACCGGATTTGATTGAAAATGCAACACCCAAGGTTATTAAAAATAAGCCAAAAATGTAGTTAAATATGCGTTTAAATGTTAATTTTTCACCACTGAACTCTATATACCAATAATATTAATTTTCATAGTATTTAAAGTAAATTACATTATAAAATCTGCCTAAACGGAAAAAAAATTTCCGAGGATAATATATAAAAAGTATAAAAATTAAATATTTAATTAGGTTTAGAAATGCTAAATCTTTTTTTGATAATGGAGGAAAATCAATGGATAACATTTTATTAATGCTTCCTGGACCAACAACAGTAGACCCTAGAGTTTTAGCCGCAATGTCCAAAGCTGTTGTTAATCACAGAGGAGCAAAATATGGAGAAATATTAACTGAGACTACAGAATTAATGAGTAAAGTTTTCCAAACCCCAAATAAATCTTATTTATTAACCGGATCAGGTACTGCTGCAATGGAAACCGCAGTTGCAAACACCGTTGCACCAGGTGAAAAAATGTTGAATGTTGTTGGTGGAAAATTCGGAGAACGTTTCATGAAAATAGCTAAAACTCATGGAATTGACGCCCAAGAATTAGCAGTTGAATGGGGAACCGCAGTAACACCAAAACAGATTGAAGAAGTGCTTGATGCAAACGAAGATATTAAAGCTATTACAGTTGTTCATAATGAAACTTCAACAGGTGTAGCAGCCCCAATCGAAGAAATCGGTAAAGTCATGAAAAATTATGATGCATTATACATTGTAGATACCGTATCCTCCCTTGGAGGAGATTACGTGGATGTTGAAAAATACGGTATTGACGTTTGTGTAACCGGTTCACAAAAATGTTTAGCTGCACCTCCTGGAATGGCAGCTATTACTTTAAGCGATGATGCATGGAAAGCTGTTGATAAAGTTGAAACTAACACTTTTTATTTAGATTTGAAAGCTGCAAGAAAAAGTGGAGACAAAAACCCTCCTGAAACTCCTTACACTCCATCAGTTTCATTAACCTATGCTATGAATGAAGCATTGAAAATAGTTATGGAAGAAGGAATTGAAAACAGAGTTGCACGCCACCACAAAGCAGCAAAAGCTAGTGTTGCTGCTGTAAAAGCATTAGGTTTAGAATTATTCGCTGATGAAGCAGTATCATCTGCTACTGTTACTGCAGTTAAAATGCCTGAAGGCATCACTGACGCTGACTTTAGAGGAACAACCCGTGACAAGTATGGTGTTGAATTGGCTGGAGGACAAGACCACTTAAAAGGAAATGTCTTCAGAATAGGTCACATGGGATGTATTTCATATAAAGAATTAGTACAAACATTTGCAGCTATTGGAATGACCTTAAAAGGTTTAGGTGCAATTGAAGATGCTGGTGCAGGTGTTGCATCAATTACAGAATCATACTTATGATTCTGCTTTTTTTATTTTTTAAACCGCTTCTTGAATAATATTATTTGAAAATTTAATATCCATTTTCTTTTCATATTACGTCCACTAAGATTTTTAAAAAAAATATATTAATTATCAAAATTAAATAGATTTTTATGAAATACTTTAAATTAAATAATGGTGAGAAAATACCTGCCATAAGTTTTGGTGTTTATGAAATAGAACCTAATGAAACTAAAGAAGCTGTTTTAAAAGCATTGGATGTTGGATATAGGTCAATTGATAATGCTCAAGTCTATTTTAATGAAAAAGATGTTGGACAGGCCATTAAAGAATCAGAAATTTCCCGTGACGACGTATACCTAATCAGTAAAAATTGGGTAAGTAATGCAGGTTATGATAAAACAATAAAAGCATTCAATAAAACCTTGGAAGACTTGCAAACTGATTATCTTGATTTATTCCTGATTCATCAGCCTTTTGGTGATTATTATGGATCATACAGAGCACTTCAAGATTTGCAAAAAGAAGGAAAAATTCTCTCCATTGGTGTATCCAATTTTAATCCGGACCGTTTAATTGATTTAGTAATGAACAACGATATTGTTCCTCAGGTAAATCAGGTTGAAACAAGTCCTTTTTTCCAGCAGCATGAAGCCCATGAGATTATGGAAAAATTAGGAGTTAGACATCAAGCATGGGGTCCATTTTCAGAAGGTATGGATAATCTTTTTAAAAATCCGATACTTACAGAAATAGCTGATAAATATTCTAAAAGTACCGGTCAGGTAATTTTAAGATGCCTTGTTGACCGCGAAATTGCTTTTGCATGCAGGTCAGTTCGTGAAGAGAGGATGAGAGAAAATATTGATATCTTTGATTTCAAGTTATCCGAAGAAGATATTGAAAAAATAAAAGAAATCGATACTGGAGAAAGTCCTTTTATGGACTATACCGACCCTGAAACCGTTGTAGATTATAATGAAGAAGTAATTTAGCTTACATTAAATTTAAACAGGAAATAGTATTATAACCACATTATCCAATAGTTGGTATCTTAGTTAAAAAAGTATTTAAAACACAATTTCCATAATTAATATTAATTTAAGGATGTGAATATAATGGCAGAAAATATAAAAACAACTGTTGAAGAATTACGTAAACTCATTAGTGTCGATAATGTTATTGGTTCACCAATAGAAACCGAGGATAAGATTCTTATTCCAGTAATGAGGATGGGTGTTGGTTTTGGTGCTGGTGAAAGCCTTTTTGGTAATGAAGGAAATGACGTTGCAGGTGCCGGTGCCGGTGTAGAACCAATCTCAATGGTGATGATTCCTAAAAAAGGAAATGATGCTGAAGGTGTCAGAGTACTTGATTTAAGTAAAGGAAGTGAAAAAAATAAAGCATTATCCGATTTAGGTTTAATCATTACTGATATAGCCAAAAGTTATATGGGCGCAGATGATGAGTATGTAAATGAAGAAGAATTTATTGAACCTGAATTTACAACCTATGATAATGAAGAAAAAGAAGAAGAAACTAAGAAATAGGACTTATATTTTATGTTAAACATCCTATTGATGATTATTTTATTAATCATCATTTTCATTTTCCTTATTCTGCTTTTTGGTATTCGATTAACCGCCAAATGGATGAAAATAGAAAGTGATTATGACGGATGTGTCGAAATACTTATTTTTAAAAAACTAAAAGTATATAGTTTTAGTTTAAAGTCAGACGGTGACGATGACGAGGATGACGATGAAGATTATCCTGAAAGAGACATCAAAAAAATATATAAACTAGCTAAACCTTGTTTTAAATATTTTAAAATATTTCTACATGATTTTTTAAATTCACTCAGCATTAATAAGTTTGAAAATCATTTAATCATTGGGTTTTCAAATTTTGCAAAAACCGGAGAGTACATCGGTTATATCTGGGCAATTTCATCTATTTTAAGTAAACTAATTCCAAATTCATATCTAAAATCAGAACCATCATTTGCAGGTGAAGTTTTAAACGTGAAAGGCAGTGCAAATATTGACATCAGCATATTAAAATTAATCATTCCTTTAATAAGATTAATTTCTAAAAAAGAAATCCGCAGATTAATCAAAGGTGTTATAATTGAGTAATTTTGAGAATTTAATTAAGAATATGCTTGAAATGGAAAGCTTTGATGAAATTCGATTTAAATCAATTAAAATAAGTCCGGATAAAACAATTTATTTTGCTTTTAAGGAAAGTCAAAAAATAATCTATAATAAACTAACATCAGTGACACTGGAACCTGTCTGTTTTATTTTAAAAATGGATGATGAATATCACTATTGTCCTTTAAATGATAATAAATTTGATGAAAATATCGTTAAGGAATTTGTGAAAAACATTTAATAAGGAAGAGGAATGTTTTCCTTATCCACTTTAATTTCAACAAGCAAAGGTCCTTTCAAATCCTTTTTTAAAAAGTATTCAAGATCTTTAAGTTTATCAATTTTAACTGCATCAATTCCATAAGATGCCGCCAGCTTTAAAAAGTCCGGATTTACCAAATCTATTTGATAAGCATCCATATCATAGAAATCTTCTTGCCATTGCCTTATAATTCCATATTCCGAATTATTTAAAATGAATACAATCACATCCAAATTATTTTCTTTAAGAGTTGCCAGCTCTTGCAGATTCATTTGAAAGTCTCCGTCACCATTTATAACTATGGTTTTTTTATCTGTAGCAATTGAAGCTCCGATTCCTGCAGGAAGACCATAACCCATCGGTGCGGTAGATGCAGGGAATAAAAAGTGATTTGGATTTTTGGCTTTGTAAAGCAATGTGGAGAATGTGGTGTGTGAACCTGCATCGGCAGCAATTACTGCATCATCAAAACGCTCAAAAATTCTTTTAATGGCTGCTTGCGGTTTTAACTCATCATCAACCCCCTTGACTTTTACATCATTATCAATAGCCAATAATTCATCTATCCATTCAACTTTATTGAATTGTAAAGTCGTTATAACATCTTCAACATTTCCCTGTATCTGATATCTGCCTTTCAAGACATCTTTATTGATATTGACATGAACCAATTTGTCTTCATCCAGATTAGGAAATGTTCTCTCGCTGGCTATTGTGCCTAATGCAATAATGCAATCAGATTCATTCATTGCTTTTTTAGCTTGTGGAGTTGCTCTTATACCTATCAATCCCAGGTTGATTGGATCCTCTTCAGATATTGCTCCACGACCATTATACGTAGTTGTTACTGGAATCTGATATAATTCAGCAATTGTTTTAATGTTTTGAGCCTGTGAGATTGCGCCTGAGCCGAGAACAAATAAAGGTTTTTTGGATTTTAAAATAAATTCCTGAGCATCATCAAGACTTGATAAATCACTTTCGCACAAATAACATAAATCCACATCAAGAAAATCTTCGCTCAGCAAAACATCTCTTGACAAGTTAATATGAATCGGTCCTTTCGGATTATTTTTAAGCCCATATAATGCAGCTTTAAGTGCATAAACCGCTTCAGAACCATTTAAAGGAGAGTAACTTTCACAGGTGACATTTTCAAAAATATCCCTTAAAGGAAAAGACTGAAAGCCATTTCCGTTTCTTACATCAACGTCATTGTCTCCGGTCAATATCAGCATAGGTACGCTGTCTTTAAAAGCAGAAGCCACACCCATTACCAAATTTAATGCACCGGGACCTGCAGTTGTGATGCAAACACCAATATTGTCTGATGTTTTTGTAAATGCATCTGCAGCATGAGCTGCGGCCTGTTCATGTTTTGTTAAAATATGCTTAATGTCAGATTTGGATAATGCTTTATACATCGGCATTATCTGCTCGCCAGGTATTCCAAAAATATGTGTGATGCCATTTTCTTCAAGGAGTTCAACCAGTCTTTCAGCAACAATCATTTTTCTGTCTCCTGATAAGATCCATTATATTCTCCTGATCCTTCAACCGGAAAAACAACCGCCTGAGCTATCCTGTCTCCTGATTTGATTTTATATTCAAAATCTCCGTGATTGTAAATCATGAACATTAAAGTTCCATAAAATCCCGGATCACCCACTGCGGTTTGAACAGAAATAAATGACCTTAGCAAAGTGGAACGGGGAAGGTATAGCATAGTATATCCTTTAGGGATTTTAACTTTCCTTTTAATGCTTGCCAAATAGGCCGTATGGGGTTTTAATGTGAAAATTGGTCCTTGAAGTTCTTCTATATCCGGCAAATTATTTTCATTATCAATTAAAGAACCTTCAGAAGTTTGTTTATAAATTTTATCTAATTCTAAATCAATACCTGATGGCTGAACCAAATCAGCAAAATCTGGAAAAATTTTAACAAGTTCCTCTTCTCCAAGCATAAAAAATATCTCCTTTTAGATTAATTATTATATTATGTTTTTAATATAATTTATTGGAGAGTGAAAAAATGCCTGTTATAACAATTGCTGGAAACGATGGAATTAGTGTTGAGAAAAAAAGAGAAATGGTTAAAAAAGTATCCGAAGTTGTAGCTGAAGCTTATGGCTTGCCTGTCGATGCTATAACCGTTTTAATACAAGCTTACCCAAAAGAAAGCATTGGGGGTGGCTGGTGAATTGTTAAGCGATCGCTGATTGCTTAACACAACTTTTTTTAAATGAAAATCCAATACCTCACCCATTAACACCTTCGCCAGAATTTAGGAAAATATCAATAATTAAGTTTTTTAATATTTTTTCTAATTTTACCTGTTTTTAGGTAATTAAAAAAAACGATTTATTAACTGTTGAATGTAGATGCAGTTAGTCAGTTATGAAAAAGAAATTAGTTTGATTTAAAATATTAATTAATTGCATTAAAATTAACTAAGCTATTGATTAATCTATTAAAATTATTGGATGTGAAATCAATTAAATGATAGTTTGAAATTGGTTAAAAAAATAAAAAAAATAAGTTAAAGAAAATATTCTTTAACCTGAAATAGTAATTTTGTTTCCAACACCATAATCGCCGTATGTGGAAGTGATAATGTATTGGCCAGCAGGCAAGTTAATCTTGAGCTTAGCAATACCATCATTTCCAGTTACACGATCGTAGAAAACACCATTAACGTTGAATTTTACTGTTTTATTTGCCAATGCTTTACCTTGACCGTCTAACACTTTAGCATCAAATGTAGATCCATCTTTATATTTCATAGAGAGGTCTTTTGTTTCTAAAGTAGTTAAAACAGTGATGTTGTTTGCAACAGAACATCCTTTGTAAGTAGCAGTGATTACATAATTGCCAGGTCTTAAATTAATATTTAATTTAACAAGACCAGATGCATTGGTTGTACGGTTGTAGAACACACCATTAATGTTAAAGGTAACTACTTCACCAGCTTTAACCGGATTACCGTCAGCACCTAAAATTTTAACCACGTATTGTGAATCGTTTTTATAATATTTGGTTAAATCTGAGTTATCTGCAATAGATGATAAAACAGTAACCTTATTGGAAAATCTTTCACCAGTTACAGGATTGATATCTGTAATAGTGTATGTTCCTTGCGGCAAGTTAATATTTAATTTTGCAGTACCGTTAGCATCGGTGGAACGTTCATAGATTACACCATTAATGTTGAATGAAACTTTTGTATTTTTCAAAGGATTTCCATCAACATCAACAAATTTTGCTTCGTATTGTGTTGCATTTCTAAATACTTTAGTAATGTCTTTTCCTTCGATTGTTGGTAAAATTGTCACATTAGCATCTTGTGAAATATTTTCATAAGTTGCGGATACTGTGTAATTACCGGAATTCAAATTAATGTTGATTCTTGCAGTACCGTTAGCATCAGTTGTTCTGTTGTACGGTTTACCGTTAATTACAATAGAAATAGTTTTGTTTGAAACAGGTTTGCCTAAAGAATCGAGCAATGTGAATTCTAATGGTTTTTTATTGCCGAAGTATTTTTCTAAACCTTCACTGGAGAGGAAATATTTGTCCATTTTTGGAGTGTTATTGTAAACAGTTGAAGTTTCAGGATTATAATTAACAGATGCATCACCAGTTAAGTTAGCAGCTATTAAATAATTATCTTTTACTAATGCATTGATTTTAGATACATCGACAGTGTATTCACCATCACCTTCAACACGATTATCTGTTATTGTAGCGTTACCTGATTTACCAATAAATGCTGTTGAATCTTCAACAGAAGAGAGGTTGAAAGTATTATCTAAAACATGAACATCCTTAGATCCGGATAATATTCCTATAGTCTCATCACCGGAAATTTTGAATAAGTTTCCTTTAACAATTTCTTTAAATCCTGTTAATTCCATACCATATGCAAGATGTGCAACAGAAATTATTTCATTATCCGCATAGTCAACAGAAACATTACCATTTGACATTGCAGAATATATTGCATAAGTTACACCTGGTGCTGAAACACCAATAGTATTGTTTTTAATAACACCTATAGCAGGTCCTTCTACATTAATACCATTAGCATAAAATGTATCGGAATCTGCACTAATAGCGTTGTTTTCAACAACAAATTCGCTTCCAGAGATTTGTAAGGCGTAAATGTATGAATGACCATTAGCTTCAATGTTATTTGATGAAATTGAAGCTCCATCTGAAATTAGATGTACAGCATAAATTGTATCATATTCACCAACAACACCATTATAGCTTACAGTTATATTGTTTTTTTGTACATCAGCCAGTGCTGATTCTATGAGAATACCTTCCGCTACTGGGCTAGCCTCCCAATTTCCGCTTCCAGGAGGTACTTCTTTCCAATCCACATAACATGAAGGAAGAGTAATATCTATATTATTGTCTGATAGTATAACACCCGGACAATCTTTTAATTTAACAGCATTATTAACTGTTGATCCGTTGGTGTTACCGACATAAAAAATCTCGTTTGAATAAATACCTACGCCTGAATCTTCAGCAATGATTGCATATGAATCATCTAAAGCATTATCCTCAACATTAATTTCATTGTCTCTAATTGAAATAACACCTTTTTCAACAAAAATACCTCTGGATGTAGAATTAATTGTATTTCTTTCAACAGAACCAATTGAATTTTGCAAGTTAATAGCTGCAGTCATTGGAGCAAATGAATCAGTAGCAGTGGAATTTCCTAAATTTTCACCTAAAGCATTGATAGTGTTGTCGGTAATATTAGCCCCTTTAGATTTAACAGCTAAACCAGTGGTTTTATTACCATTGACTGTAATTTCATTATTAATTACATTTTCAAGAGTACCGGATAATTCCATACCGTAAACAATATCCGCAGTTGCAGCAATAGTATTGTTTACATATTCTGCTTCTAAGACGCCACCATTCATACCTGAGTATATTGGATAAGCAAAACTAGGAGCTGTAACTTCAATATCATTATTGCTGATTACAATACCTTTGGATGCTTCAACTTCAATAGCATTTGCATAGTTTTCATCAGATTGAATAGTGAATTTATTGTTATCTACTAATCCGTCATCTGCTTCAATATATAATCCATAAATATATGAATGGCCCATAGCAGTAATATCATTTTCGTATACAGTAGTATCTAGGGAATTTTTAATGTCTATTGCATATATAGTGTCATAAGCGCCCACAACTGAATTAGCTTGAACAGTAATATTATTACCCATTAATGATAAATCACATCCGTTAAATACTAAACCTTCAGAAACAGGATATTTTACCCAAATTCCACTTCCGGCAGGTTCTTCTTTCCAGTCCACATAACATGATGGAATTTGAATATCGAAGACATTATTTAATACATGTGCTTTACAGTCTTTTAAATTGACAGCATTATTTATAGTTGATCCGTTAGTTGCTCCGACATAATTAATATTGTTTGAATCTATTGAAATAGTGGAATTATCTGCAATGATTGCGTATGAATCATCCATGGAATTATCATTAACTTCGATTTGATTATTCTTAATAAATACATCATTTCCACTGGCAAAAATACCTCTGGATGTGGAATTAATTGTATTTCCTTCAACAATAGCATTGGAATTTAGCAAGTTAATAGCTGCAGTCATTGGAACAAATGAATCAGCAGTTGTGGAATTTCCTAAATTATCACCTAAAGCATTGATAGTGTTGCCGGAAATATTAGCGTTTTTAGATTTGACAGCTAAAGCAGTGGTTTTATTACCCTTGACTGTAATTTTATTATTAATTACATTTTCAACAGTACCGCATAATTCCATACCATAAACAATATCTGCTTCTGCATTAATAGTATTATTAACGTAGTCAACTTCCAAGTCGCCACCATTCATACCGGAGTATATTGGATAAGCAAGACTAGGAGCCATAACATCAAAATTATTATTGCTGATGACAGCATTTTTAGATGCTTCGATTTCAATAGCATTAGCATAATTTATATCAGAAGTACTTGTGAAATTGTTACTGTCAATAGTTAATCCATCAGATTCCACATACAATGCATATCCATAGGTATGAGCCATTGATACTATATTGTTATTGTTTAAATTAACATCTCCGGAATTTGTAATGTCAATTGCATAGATAGTGTCATAAGCACCAACGACATCATTATAGCTAACGCCTATCTGATTGTTAACAATATCTAAACCTTCACATTCATCAAATACTAAACCTTCGCTTACAGGAGCTTTGACCCAGCGACCAGAAGGATGAGGTTTCCAGTTCACATAACATGATGGAATATCCACATCCATGAAATTATTTGCAAATAAAACGTTTGAAGAATCAAATACATAAACAGCATTACTTATAGCAGAGCCATTATTTTTAACATCAAATTTAATATCATTATTTTGAATAGTTAAATTATCTGCAGTTTCAGCATAAATTGCATAAGCATTTGCAGATTCATTTAAGATATATTTGATTTCAATGTCTGAAATTGAAACGTTTGGTGCATTGATTAAAATAGCAGAACCATTGCTTAAAACAGGTGATTGGTCGAAATTCAATTTAAGATTAGATAAAGAGATTCCATCTGCAAGCAAGATAAATGCCATATTATTCAAACTGGCTCCTAAACCTTCAATAGATAAAGTTTGATTGATTGTAATTGAATCAACTAAACCGTCAAAATCTCCTTTAAAAATTAATTCAGTGAAATTAAGGTTTCTGTAATTTCCATTCTTATCAAAGAAATAGAAAAAGTTGTCTTTAGTTACAATATTGTCTATACCATCGTTATCATGTACGGAGTTACCAGATGTTGTATTAACTGCAGCATCACCAGCTAAATTATCTGAAACTAAAGTATTGTATGAAACTTCATTACCTGTAGTTGTGAATAAATCAACTGCATATTCATAATCAGAATCTATGATATTATTTTTAATAATATTATTATCAGATTCAACATTAACAACAGATGAAACATAATTATCAGTGAATTTAGTATTAGATGCACCTTCAACGATAGTTACATTACCGTCACCAATTTCATTATTTTCAGCAACAACATTAGGGCCTCTTATGGATAAAGCACCTGCCTCATTATCTGTAACTGTAGTATTAGCATTGACAGTCATAGTTCCTTCAACACTATTTCCTGAAACATATGCATTTGCAGCAGCAGTAAAAGAACAACCCCCAGTTAAAACATTGTCCACATATTGATTATCAGAACCAACCGGACCCCATTGATTAGTAATGCCGACACCAGGGTAATCAATTTCATTACCTTCAATTATGTTTTCACTACCTGCAACGGCTAATGCATAACAAAGTCCATATGCCTTAGGACCATGAATATAATTATTCTTAATACTGTTTCCTCGAGGAGCAGGTCCTTGGGAAACATAAGTAGTTAGATAAAGTGCATTACCACTATTTCCTGGCATATAAATTTCATTATCTTCTATATTACAATAAGCAGAATTACTAATAACAATTATACTTGAACCAGTTCCATTATTTTCAAAGTAACTATCTTTAATTGTCACATAGCTTGAATCTTCTTGAACACACATAAATCCGGTACCTGATCCAACACCGGATTTGTTAGCCACCATACTAATATTGTCAATTGCAACATTAGAGGCATGATTTACAAAAAATACAGAATTTAAAAACTTCAAACCAGTTACATTAGTACCTGAACCCCCAGTAGAAATATGGAAACAACCTCCAGAGGCCCACTTTTTACCAGTATCATTAAACAACGCATCCCCAGTACTTGAAATAATATTTACTGGTTTAGTTATGTTTACTTTATAAGTTTCACCAGTAAAAGTACCTTGGAAGTCCAAAGTAGAGCCTGCACTAACATTGCCGTTCAACTCACCTTCATCAGTGAAATAATTACTGAATGTGGCATTTGTAACGACATTTGTTGATGCAACCTCAAATTTCTCATCATAAGATACACTTATTTCAGAATCAGCTACAGAATTATCTGAAGCAATGATATCTGAAACATTATCCCCCGCACTTACGGAATTAACACTTAAAAAAACGATTAAAACAATAAGTGCACAAAAAATTTTCTTATTAAAATTCATGATATCACATCAAAATGCAAAAGTTAAATTTAAAAAAAATTAATTAACATTTACACTCCAATATATGTTTTAAGTACTATATAAAAATTTTCAAATGAACATTAATAATATATTTATACAAATAAAATTAATTAAAAATGAAAAAATAATAAAAAAACATTAACTTCTAAAAAAAAGAGTATTGGGGAAAATTATTACTCCCCAAATCAGTTTAACACAAATTTCTTAATACCCATGACGCTCAAGATTAAAGCCAGTATATATCCGATTAAAGAAATCACCGGCATGTCAAATATCCTCGGTCCAAATGAAACAACTGAAGAACCTACTATAAGAGCAGATATCAATGCGACAATTGTAACCTTATCAGTAATGTCGATTTCTAGCTTAAATTGCATTTCTTCGTTGTCAATCTTGTGGATAATTCTGGTAAGAATTTTCGGCAATGCCTGAAACATATGCCCGTACATAATCATGTTGCTTTTCTTGTTTTTTATGAAATTTATAGGGTTGATTTTTTCGCGGGCAATTTGTTTAGCAACCGGCTTGACAGATGCGAAAACATCAATTTCAGGATCCAGATTGTGTGCAATAGCTTCAATCATTGACAATCCTCTGGCCATTGTAACAACTTCATTTGGAAGAATTACTCCATAGTCCTGCATAAGGTTAAGCAGTGCCTGAAGCACTCCATCGAAACGATTAAGGGAAACACCGAAATACCTTCCAAACAAATCGTTCAAGTCTCTTCTCAATGTTTTGACATCAACATCATAATCCAATATTTCCATATACATTAACTGATTTATCAATCCGTCAACGTCCTGGTCCACGAATAAAACCATTACTTCGGAAAGATTTCGTTTGAAATCAGGATCAAAGAATCCCATCATTCCCTCATCAAGATAGCATACGACATTATTTTCTAAAATCATTATGTTACCCGGATGGGGGTCTCCATGAAAGAAACCGTCAATAAAAAGCTGCTGGAGATATGAATCAAGAATAACTTTTGCCAAAAACTTTTTGTCAAATTCATCGTCTGTGCTTGCATAAACGTCATTCAACTTTGTACCGTCAATGAATTCCATTGTCAGGACTTTTGAGGAACAATATTCCGGATAAGTTTCAGGAATGTGAACGTACGGATTATCAACGAAATTCATTTCTATGCGTTGCATATTCATGAATTCATTATTATAATCAATTTCCTTGTGAATGGAACGGTCGAATTCTTCCATAATTCCAGGCAAGTTTATTTTTCTTAAATCGGAGTTCCATTTATCGGCACGATTGGCCACATATTTCATTATCTTCAAATCAAGGTCAATCTTATCAGTAATACCGTCCTTTTGGATTTTAACTGCAACATGTTCGCCTGTGATTAATTTTGCTTCATGAACCTGACCTATTGATGCGGTAGCCAAATGTTCATGATGAAAATCCTCGAATAAATCTTCGATATTGCCATTGAGTTCTCTTTCAACTATTGCTTTGACCTGTTCATATGTTATTGGCGGATTGTCATCCTGCAGGTTAGCCAATTCATCAGCAATTTTATCTCCGACAATATCTGGCCTTGTACTTAAGAGCTGACCCAATTTAATGAAAGTGGTTCCCAATTCCTGAAGCATAAGCCTTAATTTAACGGGAATATCATCATCCAATAAAATACTGGATGACTCATCATCATCGCCTTTGCGAATTTTGCTTTTTGCGCTTTGGCCTAAAATCTTGTCGAAACCGTATTTTTTCATGACAGCCCTGATTTCGCCCAAACGTTCTTTTGTTTGTTTATCCATATTAATCCCTTAATTTACATAATATTCATTAGTGTCTGATGTTAGGAATACTATACCTTTCAAAATCAAACAAATTCCAACAATAATTGCAACATATAACGGTTTTGCAAGAGAAACTGCGGCAAGATAAATAGACAATATTCCTAAGATTAAAACCAGCACTGACATTAGTTTGGATTTTGTATCCGGTCCGAAGAAAATACCGAAAAAACCAGCAAACATCAATACAAATGCAATCAAATAGAACTGGAATGCAACAATGAAAGACAATGCATCTATACTATATATAAATAATAATCCGAAGAGCATTGCACAAATTCCAAGCAATATATTAAGAATTGAAACATGAGCCATTATGCTCCATACAGAAAATCCGTCAATAATAGAAGCAAATCCAAATGCTATTAAACATATTCCTGCAATCCAGGATACTGCTTCTGCACTATAAAATGGGTAAACTACAAAAATTAAACCCATAATTATAAATAAAATTCCAAGTATTTTTCTATAATCCATGAAATCACCTTCATTTAACATTATGTAAAGGACATTATATAAGATTTAAGTAATGAATCGTAAAAACTATTAATTAACATGCATATATAGAATTGTAGGATTGTACACTATATTCAAATAAAACCAATATCAGATGCATGAATATATGTGAAAATACCTGCACAATATATGAAAACCTGTTTAAAAAGAAATGGAAGTAAAACCATTAAAATTATTATTATGGGTGAAAAAATGTCAAAGATGTCAAAGATTGTGGAAACAGCACTGGAAAAAAAGCATCGCGAATATATGGATAATGCCGATAAAGCTCGCGAACATCTGCATGAACGTTCTCTTGAAGAGGATGAACCTTATAAAATACCAAAAATGATATACCACACCAAGGTTGAATCAAAAGACATGTTCGGATGTCAGATGCTACTTTTTAATGAGGTTGAAGATTGTGAACGTCTAGTCATATATCTTCATGGAGGAGCATATGTAAACGAAATCAGACGGCCACACATTATTTTTTGCGATAAGCTTGCAAAAAAGGTTAATGCATGTGTATTTGCCCCGATTTATCCTCTTGCTCCAAACCATACCTATGAAGAAACCTATGAAATTGTTGAAAAGCTATATATGCATTTGCTTGAAATGAATAAGCCTATCATAATCATGGGCGATTCTGCCGGAGGAGGATTATCTGCAGCATTTGCTGAATACTTGGCAGTTAAGGATTTGCCTCAGCCTGAAAACCTAATTTTAATATCACCCTGGGTTGACATAACAATGTCTGGAGATTATGATAAAGTGGAATATGACCCGATGCTTGGAGTAGATGGAGCACGGGAATTGGGAAAATCCTGGGCAGGAGATCTTGATCCAAAAGACTATAAAGTAAGCCCGCTCTTTGGAGAAGTGGATAAGCTTCCAAAAACAACACTTTTTACAGGAACACATGAAATAATCTATCCGGACATCGTTGAATTCTACAACAAACTAAAAGATAATGGTGTTGATGCAGAACTTAATGTTGGTGAGGAAATGACACACGTTTATCCTGTTTACCCATTGGTTCCCGAATCAAAAGAAGCATTTCAACACATTGTTGAAATAATTTTAGGTTGAATAATGCAGTTAACTACACAAAAAATATTTAACCTCATTTTAATCTTTTAAAAATTGAATTTTACGAGTCTGTAAAATTTTACAGACTCAATTAACAGAAAATAAATCTCGTATTACAGTTTTAGCGGCACTGTCTAATATTTTATGGGTTAAGATTTATTAAAACAATCTAATACTAATTTTAACATAGTATAATAATAATTTAATTACTATTAGTTATTTTTATTAAAAATAGGTTATTGTTATGAATTTA
>Ga0310695_10005850_pt1 | contig 20978 bp, 17 predicted proteins | sample RumenRJG_04DNA_FD_203882 | JGI IMG/M metagenome (GOLD analysis project Ga0310695, IMG submission 203882) | Bovine rumen microbial communities from Lethbridge, Alberta, Canada - RJG_04 (v2) (version 2) | ecosystem: Host-associated > Mammals > Digestive system > Stomach > Rumen | place: Canada...
ACCCAGCAGCGCTTTGGTTGTTGCCTCTAGACAAAAATTGGGGAGCCTGTTTATGACTTCCCATTATCAGTGATTCCGTTGGGATTCGAACCCAAGACCCACAGCTTAGAAGGCTGTTGCTCTATCCAGCTGAGCTACGGAACCTTAACCTATCTAATGGCATCCTATATCCATACGACGATGCAAAGTTACAGAATTATTGATGAACTATAACGCATGGAATGATAAATTAATATATATTAACGGCACAACCATACCACTATGGCATATAGATTGTTAGTTACGCGATAGAAAATATAAACATCGTCATTATGTATAAGAAGCGCAATCAAGGCCAAAGGCCGGAGCAATCGTCATGGTTCACTTGGAACAGCGTATTTTGGGTGATTATCCTGCTGTTGTTGTTCAATGGTTTATTCTACCCCTTCTTCGGCAAGGAAGAAGTGAAAGATTCTGATTATATCACCTTCCTTCAGGATGTGAAGAAAGGCAAGGTAAAGAAGGTGCTCATCAAGGACGACGTCGTCTATTACACGATGGACGCCAAAGTGAAGCAGCAGCAACCGATGCTCGCGCCCCAAAAGGACAACGCCAAACCGAAATATATCACCAAAGAGATTACTTACAAGACCACAGAGGTCAACGATCCGCAACTCGTCGACCGTCTGCTCAATGCGAAGAGTCCCAACAAGAACGGTCGCATTGAGTTTACGAAGACCCTGCCGCAGAAGAACTCCCCATTGATGGACTTCGTCATTTGGTGGATACTGCCTGCCCTCATCTTCTATGCAATCTGGCAGTTTGGCGCACGCCGGATGATGAAAGGCGGCGCCGGTGGCAGTGGCGGCTTCCTCTCGCTCGGACAAAGTGGCGCGAAGATCTATGCTGAGAACGACGTCAAGACGACCTTCGCCGATGTTGCCGGACAGGATGAAGCTAAAGACACGCTGAAAGAGATTGTCGACTTCCTCCACAACCCACGCAAGTACACCCGTCTTGGTGCACGGTTGCCCAAGGGCGCACTGCTCGTCGGACCTCCGGGAACGGGTAAGACGCTCATCGCCCGCGCCGTAGCCGGTGAGGCCGGTGTACCGTTCTTCTCCATCTCAGGTTCGGAGTTCGTACAGATGTTCGTAGGCATGGGCGCCGCCAAGGTGCGTGACCTGTTCCAGCAAGCGCAGAAGAAGGCCCCGTGCATCATCTTCATCGATGAGATTGATGCCATCGGCAAGAGCCGCGACCAGGCGATGGGCAATGATGAGCGCGAGCAGACGCTCAACCAGTTGCTTACCGAGATGGATGGCTTCGATGCCGCCAAGGGCTTGGTCATCCTCGCCGCCACCAACCGCCCCGAGTCACTCGACAAAGCCCTGCTGCGCCCGGGCCGCTTCGACAGACGTATCATCATGGAGCTGCCCGACCTTGAAGGCCGCAAAGCTATATTGAAGGTTCATTTGAAAGACGTCAGACACGGCAACATCGACCTCGACGCCGTTGGCCGCGCTACTGCCGGATCAAGCGGAGCCGACATTGCCAACATCGTCAACGAGGCTGCCCTACGCGCCGTCAGATTAGGCAAGAATGAAGTGGAGACCGAAGACCTGGAAGAAAGCGTGGAGACGGTGATTGCCGGTGAACAAAAGAAAGGCGCCATCATTGCACCTGAGGAGAAGCGCATCATCTCCTACCACGAGATTGGTCATGCCATGGTGGCAGCCTGTCAGACCCACTCGGCTCCGGTGCAGAAAATCACTATCGTACCGCGTACAAGCGGCGCACTGGGCTACACCATGCAGGTGGATGAGGGCGAGAAACACCTGCTGAGCAAGCAGGAGATGCTCAACCGCATCGCCACGCTCACCGGTGGCCGCGCTGCCGAAGAGGTGATGTGCCACACCTGCACCACCGGCGCCAGCAACGACATTGAGAAAGCCACGCAACTCGCCCGCGCCATGGTCACGACCTACGGCATGAGCGACACCTACGGCATGATGCAGCTCGAGCAGCAGACCAACCGCTACCTCGGTGGCCGCTCGTCGCTCACCTGCAGTGAGGCCACAGCCCGCGATATCGATAAAGAGGTGAGCGAAATCATCAAGCAGGCCCATGACAAGGCCGTAAAGATTATCACCGACCACGCTGCCGAGATGGACAAGGCTGCCGCCATCCTGCTGAAGAAGGAGACCATCACCGGCACCGAGTTCATGCAGGTGTTGGAAGGGAAAGAGCCGACAACCACCGCTTAGGCGGTTTGCAGCAGTTTCCGCTTCAGGTGCCTGTACAGCAGGAAGAAGGCGGGGAAGAGGAAGAGGTCGGCAAACACCCACGCCGTCGGATCGCCGAAGCATACACCGGTGAAGCCGAAGGCCGGCACCAGCCAGATGCTCACCCCGCAGCGCGCAATCATCTCCATCACCCCCGAGAGCATGGAGAGATTGCTGTAGCCCAGTCCCTGAATGCTGTAACGCAGGATGGTGAGCATACCCAAGACCGGATAGAAGAAGCACGAGATGCGCATCAGCCGGGCCGCATTATGCACCACCTCCTGCTCGCCGCTGTCAACGAAAAGCTCCATCATATAGTCGGAGAAGGGGAAGATAACCAAGGCTGTAAACACGAAGTACACCAGCATGATGGCCGTAGCCGACCACTCGCCGCGGCGGATGCAGTCGAGACGCCGGGCGCCGATATTCTGTCCGCAATAGGTCGCCATAGCGACGCCGATATTCTCAAACACGCAAGTGAAAAGGTACTTGATGCGGATGGCCGCCGTAAACGAGGCCACATACACGGTACCCAGCGCATTGTTGGCACTCTGCAGCATGATGGAGCCAATGGCGGTGATAGAAAACTGCAGGCCCATCGGCACCCCGTTGTTCAACAAGATACTGATGCGTTTGTTATCGTAAGCACGCTCGTCGCCATGAGGAATGAGCAGTTGCATGCGGTGACCGATATTCCACACGCATATCGCCATGGCCAACGCCTGTGCAAGCATTGTAGCCAGCCCGGCGCCCAACACGCCTAAGCCCATGAGAAGGATAAGCACCACATCGAGCAGGATATTGATGAGCGAGGCGAAAATGAGGATATAGAATGGTTGTTTGGAGTCGCCCAAGGCCCGCATGAAGCCCGCCAAGAGGTTGTAACCCACGGTGAAGGGAATGGCTAAGAACTGCAACAGCAGGAAGGTATAAGCGTCGTCGAAAACGTCATCCGGCGTGTTGACCAACTTCAGGATGCGGTCGCAGAGAATAGCGGTCACCACCGTCACCACTACAGCCATCACTGCCGCAATGCGTATGGCATTGGCCACATAGACGCGCATCTTACGATAGTCCTTCGCGCCAAACGCCTGTGCGATGGGAATGGCGAAACCCGCGCACGAACCGTTGCAGAAACCCATCACCAGAAACATAATCGACGACGATGCGCCCACCGCCGCCAATGCGCCCACACCAATCCAGCGCCCCACGATGGCAGCGTCGATGATGAGATACATCTGCTGAAGAATGTAACCGAGGATGAGGGGCAACGCAAAATGAATGATGCCGCGGGTGGGACTGCCCACCGTCATGTCGTTAATATGTTTGTTATCCATTGTCAGCGCCTAATGAAGACTTGCCGCGGCAAAGGTAAGCAAAAATCCGCTAATGGCATTCATTTTTTCATATCTAATGCCAAATCGTTTGCATAATCGGAGATAATTCGTTAATATTGCAGACGATTGCCAAACGTACAGTATTTAGAGGAATAATGAAAAGATGCTTATTGAGTATGCTCATGGTCATGATCGCCTTGACGATGAGCGCACAACATTTTATCAGCGATGCCGCCTACCGGCAACGTGTCGATGCTGCCTTCAAAGCCAAGATACAACTCATCGGACAACGGTTCTACCAGCTTAAAGGCCTCAGTGCCACAGCCGATGAGCAGGAGGCACTGCGCTTCCTCTATGCCTACATGCCCATTGCCGACGCCACCGATTACCCCACAGCCTACCACCTGGGCAACATCCGTGCAGCCATGCGCACCCGCCGCGAAATGCCGTGGGGCAGTAAGGTGCCGGAACTGCTCTTCCGTCATTTTGTCGTTCCCATGCGCGTCAACAACGAGCCGCTCGACTCCTCGCGCGCCATTTTCTATCGCGAACTGAAAGACCGGGTGAAAGGGCTGTCGATGAAGGATGCCATCCTTGAGGTGAACCACTGGTGCCACGAGCACGTCACCTATGAGCCATCCGACGCCCGCACGTCGTCACCACTGCAGTCAATCAGGACCGGGCGCGGGCGCTGTGGCGAGGAGAGCACATTCACCGTGGCCGCCCTGCGCGCCGTTGGCATTCCCGCGCGTCAGGTCTACACGCCTCGCTGGGCCCATACCGACGACAACCACGCCTGGGTGGAAGCATGGGCCGATGGCAAATGGTACTTCCTCGGCGCCTGCGAACCGGAGCCGGTACTCAACCTTGGTTGGTTCAATCTACCCGCCTCGCGCGCCTTACTCATGCACACCCGCGTGTTCGGTGATTACAACGGCCCCGAGGAGGTGGTGCTGCGGACCAATAACTTCACCGAGATCAACCTCATTGACAACTACGCCAGAACGGGTCGCACCGACTTCAAGGTCGTCGACACCGACGGCCAGCCCGTCGCCGACGCGAAGGTGGAATTCAAGATTTACAACTATGCCGAATATTACTCGGCTGTAACGAAATACACTGACAGTCAAGGCGCTACCTTCCTCACGGCAGGCCGAGGCGACATGGTGGTATGGGCGTCGAAAAACGGGAAGTTCGGCTTTGCCCGCGCCTCATTTGGTAAGGATAAGTTGGTCACCATCACGCTCAACATGGACGATGCCACCACGCTCACCGGTCAGGAGATGAACATCGTGCCGCCTCCTGAGAGCGCCAACCTACCCGAGGTGACCCCTGCTCAGCGCGCCGCCAACGCCCGCCGCCTCGCCATCGAGGACTCGCTGCGCAATGCCTACACCGCCACCTTCCCAACGGCCGAAAGCATGAAAGATTATCCCTATGCCGAGGCTGTTCCTTATCTTATAAAATCGCGCGGCAACTGGCCCACCATCAAGGCCTTCGTCGAGCAGCACGCCGACCGGCTACCACGAGTATTGCAGCTCTTGAGTACACTGAGCGACAAGGACTTGAGAGATATGCCGATGAACATTCTCGACGACAACTTCAATGCACCAAGCGACCAGCTCTGCCCCCGCGTCGAGGACGAGATGATACTGCATCCTTTCAAGCAGTTCTTCGCCAAAGCCTTCAACGCCAAGCAGCAGGCCACTTTCCGCAACGACCCGTCGCAGCTCGTCGGTTGGATTGGCAAAAACATTCGCATCAACCCCGACAAGCGCGCCATGCGCATCCCCCAGACGCCCATCAGCGTGTGGCAGTCGCGTGTAACCGATGACCGCAGCCGCGCCATCTTCTTTGTCGACGTGGCCCGCAGCCTCAACATCGAAGCAAGAAAAGACGTGGTCACCGGCAAGGTACAATACAAGGCCGGCGGACAATGGGTCGACGTCAACTTCGACGCTACAGTGCAGCAACCTTCGCGTACAGGGCGGCTGGTGCTCAACTACACGCCGACGGCGACGCTCGACGACCCGAAATACTACAGCCACTTCACCATCAGTAAGATTACCGACGGTCAGGCCCGACTGCTCAACTTTGACGAGGGGCAGGTCGACATGGGCGGCGGCACTTCGTGGAGCAATGTCTTCAAAAACGGCACCTCGCTCGACGAGGGCACCTACCTCTTGGTCACCGGCCAGCGCATGGCCGACGGCAGCGTCAGGGCGCGCAACACCATCTTCCACATCCTCCCCGGCCAGACGACCAACGTCGACCTCATCATACGGCAGGAGGCAGATGGCGTCAAGGTCATTGGCAACTTCAGCAGCGAATCGACCTTTGACAAAGACGGCAAGCGCGTGTCCATCTTGAGTCAGACCGGCCGCGGCTACTACGTCATCGGCGTTCTTGGTGTCGGCAAAGAGCCCACCAATCACGCCCTGCACGACATTGCAAAAATGAAGAAGCAGCTCGACCAATGGGGCCGCCCCTTCGTATTGCTGTTCACCAGCGAAGAGGAGGCCGCGGCGTTCCGGCAACACCAGAGCGAGTTCCCTAACCTGCCTGAGAAAACGGTTTTCGGCATCGACAAAGACGGTAGCATCCTCCGTCAGCTCGTCGCCCAACTGAAACTGCCCGATGCCTCCCACCTGCCCGTTTTCATCATCGCCGACACCTTCGACCGCATTGTATTCGCCTCGAGCGGCTACACCATCGGCCTCGGTGAGCAGCTGGTCAAGGTTGCTGACCAGCTGTAGCTTTCCGTTTTCCAAGTCCTGTCCTCCCCCCACCAGCCCCATAAAACCCATTCACCCCATAAAACCCATCCCCCTAAAAACTCCCTCCCCATGCCCCGCAACAACTTCGAAATAGAGATTTGCGCCAACAGCGTTGAGAGCTGTCTGGCTGCCCAGCAAGGCGGTGCCGATCGCGTAGAACTGTGCATGGGCATTCCCGAAGGGGGCACCACGCCCTCTTACGGTGAGATCAAGGTTGCCCGCGAGCTGCTGACGACCACCCGTCTGCACGTCATCATCCGTAATCGTGGCGGCGATTTCCTCTACACGCCGTTGGAACTGAAACGCATGGCAGCCGACATCGACCTCTGCCACGACCTTCATGTCGACGGCGTTGTCTTTGGCTGCCTCACGGCCGACGGCAACATCGACATTGATGCCAACCGCCTGCTCCTCGACCATGCTAAAGACATGAGCGTCACCTTCCATCGTGCGTTCGACCACTGCCGCGATCCGCGAAGGGCCTTGACCGACCTCATTCATCTGGGCTTTGACCGCGTGCTCACTTCGGGGCAGCAACCAACCGTGCTTGACGGCATCCCCCTCCTGCGTGAACTCCATCAACTGGCAGGCGACAGAATAAAGATAATGGCAGGCTGCGGTGTCAACGAAAGCAACATCGCTCACATCCACGAAGCCACCGCCATCACCAACTTCCATTTCTCTGCCCGCGAGCCACAGCGCAGTAAGATGAAGTTTACCAACCGCAATGTCTACATGGGCAGCAAGGACGCAGACGAAACCACCATCATGGTCACTACGCGCCGTCGTGTGGAAGACACCATCAAGGCGTTGCTGGTGTCTGAAACGGGTAATAGATTGTTCATCAATACGAAACAATGATTAAATATCAAAAAATAATAGGTCAAAATTTGGATAATTCGAAATTAAATGCTATATTTGCAATGTCCTATGAGAAAATAACCTAAATAGATTATTAGCACTATGAGTAACGAGACATTAAAGAAATTAGCAGGCATCTTCCAGGAGGAGTTTTCCTTTATGCGGAGATCCGATGAAACCAACCAAGACCACAAATTAGGCGGAGAGGTTTGGTATGAATGAGTCAGATTCCTTTCCTCGGTGTACGTCACCGAGTGACACTTTGATATAAGCTATCCTGTTGACTACGGCCAAAGGATAGCTTTTTCGTGTAAGAGCCGCAAACTCACTTCTTTCGCCACGACCACGAGGCCATTAGTCCCCCTAATACACTGAAAAACATATTACCGCAATTACCGCAGAGGTCTAACCATCTAACAAATAACAAGTTAAGCGCGGTAATGTGGGCTCAAACATTACCGCAACATTACCGCAAACATTACCGCGGAAAGAAAATAAAGCCTCACCCCCAGCCCCTCCCCCAGGGGAGGGGAGTAGAATGCAGGGGGAAAAAGAGTGAGCATCTCGCATTGCGATCGCATCGCGATAGCTATGGTATCGCATCGCGATAGCTATGGTATCGCATCGCGATAGCTATGGTATCGCATCGCGATAGCTATGGTATCGCACCGCGATAGCTATGGTATCGCACCACGATGGCTGGTGGCCGGCACAAGACCGGCCACTACACTGGCTGCAAAACTTGCTGCTTCGTCGGCAGAAACACCTACGCCCCTACGTCTGCTTATACGCCCCTACGTCTGCTTATTGTAATGACTGGACTTCCGGACTTCTGTCTTCTAGACTTCTAATAATTTATCTATCATTTCACTCCCCTCCCCTTTGGGGAGAGGCCGGGGGTGAGGCTTCTGCGGTAATGTTGTTTTCAATATTTTTGGGGGAGAAATGGTGATTTGGAGCGTAAGCTATCGAAAAACGATGGGGAATGTTGATAGCTTATTTCTTAACAAATCAAACGAAACAGCTATAAACAAAAAATGAAGCTCGATTGAAGGTTTCCGCCTCACGGCGTCAACCAACCATCTTGCATCAATTGTTACCTGAAATTTAAATCAATCTTTTTAGTCTTAAATGAACTAAAACCTTTGAACCTAAAAACAATCTATCAAAACCTAAAAACTAAAAACCTATATGAAAAATCTACTAACTTCGTGTATGTGTCTTGTTTACGAGTGCAAAGGTAGGGGTTTGCCGCGAATGCCACAACACTTTTCTTCAGATTTGAGAAAAAAGCGGATAATTATTGACCTAAGTCAAAGGACTGTGTGCGTAAACAGTCGGAGTTTTCACATTACGCGCTCCAGCCCGCAAACCGCCACCGGAAGGGCGTATTGACGCCATCTCAAAAAAAAATGCACTTTGCCTTTGCCATGCGACAAGAAATGCCTAACTTTGCGTAATAACAACAGACAACGCCTTCGGGCAGCCTCATCGCAAAAATGAAAGACGTAAAAAGAATAGTACTCACGGGCGGACCGTGTGCCGGTAAGACAACAGCCCTGGTCAGAATCATGGAGCACTTCTCCAGCCGCGGCTTCAAGGTGTTCACCATACCGGAGGTGCCGACCATCTTCCTGCAGGCCGGCATGGACTACCTGACGAAGAACCAGCAGTGGTTCTACGAGGGCGAGAAGGATACCCTCAAGACGCAGCTCGCCCTGGAAGACTATTTCTACGACATGGCGCAGACCATCGACGAACCTGTGCTCATCGTCTGCGACCGGGGAGCGCTCGACATCTCGGCTTATCTCAACAAACCCATGTGGGCGAAGATCACTGGGCTGTGCGGCGTCGACAATGAGCAGTTGCTCCACCGATACGACGCCGTGCTGCACCTCGTCTCGGCGGCCAATGGCGCTGAGCAATACTACAACACCACGACCAACGAGAAGCGCACCGAGGACATCGAGGGGGCACGCACGCTCGACCGCAAGGTCATCGAGGCTTGGTCGGGGCATCCTCACCTGCGCGTCATCAACAACCACGACAACTTCGACACCAAACTCAACCGCGTCATCAAGGAAATCAGCACCGTGCTGGGACTGCCCCTGCCCATCACCGAGGAGCGCAAATACATCGTCAAGATTGTCTCCGACGATATTCCCAACGCTGTGCAGAGCGAGATTATCCAGACCTACCTCGTAGCCGACCCCGACTGTGAGGTGCGTCTGCGCCGCCGCATCTGGGAGGGCGGAAAGACCGTCAACGTGCATACCACGAAGAAGCACCTGCCCAACCACGAGGAGATAGAGACTGAGCGACAGGTGAGCGACGCCCTCTACGAGTCGCTGATGAGCCAGGCCGACCCCTACCGCCACACCATACACAAACTGCGCAAGAGCTTCATCTGGGAAGGGCAGTATTTTGAGCTCGACCAGTATCTCGACCGGCTCAACGGACTCGTCATCCTTGAGACCAAGGGCATCACGCAGAACGAGGACGTCAAGTTTCCTCCTTATATTAAAGTGGTTGAGGACATCACCGGGCGCCAACAGTACTATAATTATATATTAAGTCTCAACAAATAATGCATATCGTCATTGCAGGCAACATAGGCTCGGGCAAGACCACGCTCACCAAGATGCTGGCCCGCCACTACGGATGGGAAGCCAGACTGGAGAGCGTCGTCAACAACCCCTACCTCACCGACTACTATCAGGACATGAAACGGTGGGCACTCAACCTCGAGGTGTACTTCCTCAAAGAGCGCTTCCGCGACATTCTCAAGATAGCGCAGTCGGATAAGACCATCATTCAGGACCGCTCCATCTTCGAGGGCGTGTATATCTTCACGGCCAACAACCACGACATGGGCAACATGAGCGACCGCGACTTCGACACCTACATGGGACTGTTCCAGTCGATGATGATGGTCATCAAGCAGCCCGACCTGCTCGTCTATCTTCGGGCTTCGGTCGACCATCTCGTTGACAACGTGCATAAGCGTGGACGCGACTTCGAGCAGAACATGCGGCTCGACTACCTGCGCAACCTCAACGAGCGCTACGAGACGTTTGTCGACAAATACGACGGACCGAAGCTCATCGTCGATGTCAACAACGTCGACTTCCTCCACTCCCGGCAGGACTTCGCCGACATCGTCAGTCAGATCAACCAGAAGCTCGGCCTCAAGTCGGCCACTCTGTTCTGAACATCATCCACCATCATTCGTAAATATCTAAAGCAAACATATACATCATGCATATCGCAATAGCTGGAAACATTGGAAGCGGCAAGACCACGCTCACCCGCATGCTTGCCCAACGCTACGGTTGGACGCCTCGCTACGAGCCTGTCGACAACAACCCCTACCTCGAGGACTTCTACAAGGACATGAACCGATGGTCGTTCAACCTGCAGATTTATTTCCTCAACAAGCGCTTCAAGGAGGTCGTGGAGATTGGCCAGAGCAAGGACACCATCATCCAGGACCGCACCATCTTTGAGGACGCCTGCATCTTCGCCCCCAACCTTCACGACCAGGGTTACATGAGCGACCGCGACTTCGACAACTATACCGACCTGTTCAATCTGATGATGTCGCTCGTGAAGTGGCCGCAGCTGATGATTTACATCCGCTCGTCGATCCCCACCCTCGTGAAGCACATCGAGAAGCGTGGCCGCAACTTCGAGAAGAGCATCCGAATCGACTACCTCGCCGGACTGCAGGAGCGCTATGAAAATTGGATAGCTTCCTACAAAGGGCCGCTGCTCATCATCGACGGCGACAACATCCACTTCGAGGAGTCGCCCGAGGACTTCCGCAAGATTACCGACCAGATTGACAGTTCGCTCTACGGTCTCTTCCCCATCAAGGATTGACCACGAACAAGCCCTTTATATTCTTATTTAGCAAATTAGTATTTCATTGATATTATGGAAGAAATCAAGACTGACAGCATCAACCTCATTGCCACCGCAAACGACGGGGGACAGAGCGTACTCGTTATCGCGCTCAAGGATTCATACAGAGACAAGCCCCAATACACGCGCTACCTGCGCCGGGAATATGACAAGAACAAGGACCTCGACAATCCCAACATCTTTCATGTCAAGGCTTTGAAGGAGGTTGAGGGCTGCGGTCTGGCCATCGTCACCGAATGGGAAGACAGCCGTACGCTGGCGCAATGGCTCAAGGAAGGCGAGCACTCTGACGACGAGAAGAAACGCGTTGTACGTCAGGTAGCCGACGCACTGAGCTACATGCACAGCCAGGGCGTGATCCATGGTGCGCTCAATGCCGCCAACATCTACATCACCCGCAAGGGCGAAAACGTGAAGCTGCTCACCATCCACCAGCGCTATGCCGACATTCTGAAGCAGCACAACGACACGCTGAAATACCTCGCCCCTGAAGCCAAAGACGGTACGGTGGGGCTCAACGAGCGCGCCGACATCTACTCGCTCGGCGTATTGCTCAAAGAGATGGGCCTCGACATGGAATACCACAGCGTGATTGAAACCTGCTGCCACTTCGGCCGCAACGAACGCTTCGACAGCATCGACAGCTTCCTCGAGGCGCTGAACCGCCGCCACTATACGCGTACGCCGGCGGCTGAGGACACCGCTGCAGCCGCAAGCGTATCCACCAACAAGCGCATGGCTATCATCGTAGCCATCATCGTCGTGCTTGTCGGCATTGCCATTGCCCTCTTGGTGGCACAGGGTGGAAGCAATGACGATACGCCAGAAGCCACCGAGCAGACCGACACCACTACGCAGACCGACCAACAGCAACAAGCTGCCGAGCAACCCGCACCAGCCGCCCAGCCCGCAACCACCGACACTGCTCAGGCCAATCAGCAACCAGCCGCCGACCAGCAGCCAACCGATGAGGCCAACGCTGACGACAACGCCTTCCTCAAGGACCTCGTGCCGCAGATGCAGGCCGATATCGACAAGATCTATGCCGAGGCTCCCGATCCCGCAACCGCACGACGCAAGGTGGCCATCTACTACAATGGTCTGCGTAAGGTGCTGCGTAAGCGTCATCTGAAGATTGCTCAGCTCGACGCGTTCGACAAGGCCTTCGCAGCTTACAACGCGCAGAAGAAGCAGCAATAAATGGCTATGCGACACGCCTTCATTCCGTTTATCGCCACGGCATTGCTGGTATGGCCATTAGCTCAGGGCCACGCCCAAAGCCGGGAGGCCATGCGCGACAGTCTGCTTAAAGCCTCCGAGCAACTCGAATATCACCCCGACTCCATCGACCTACGCCTTAGGAAAGCGCGGTGGAATATGGAGTTGGAGGAGTGGGCTACGGCCAAGGGTGAATACGACAAGGTGCTGGGCGTCAACCCGGCCAACATTGCGGCACTCTATTACCGTGCTTACTGCAACGACCGGCTCGGACGCTACAACTTCGCACGCCTCGACTATCAGAACCTGCTCACGCTGGTGCCGGGTAACTTTGAGGCGCGCCTCGGTCTGGCGTTGCTCAATGAGAAAGACCATCACTACACCGAAGCCCTCGACGGCATCAACCAACTGGTAGCCGCTCATCCCGACTCGGCCATCGCTTGGGCAGCAAGAGCCGGAATCGAGAGTGAGCGCGGAATGAAGGAGCTGGCAGCCTACGACTACGGCGAGGCGCTGAAGCGCGACCCTGACAACAAAGATTATCTCCTTGCCAGGGCCGACCTCAACATCAGCCTCGGCAACGCTATCGAAGCCCGCCACGACCTCGACCGCATCGTCAAGCTCGGTACGCCGAAGGCCGCGCTCAAAGAGTGGTACGGTAAACTGAAATAATTAATGCGGCCCCACCCCCTTGGCTCAGCTGAGCCAAGGGCCCTCCCCCAAATGGGGAAGGTGAGATTACAAACTTAGGGGGAATAGTCAAAACAAATCTTGCTACATTTAAATCAAAATATTACTCAATTCATGAAACATACGACATTTGCTGGCGCCCGCTCGTGGTGGGTCCTGATTTACTTTCTCCTGCCACTGTGCCTCCATGCTCAACAAAGCCGGATTGATATTCAACGCGATCCAACATTGGCAGCCGCCAACACACGCATTTACCCCACGCCAACGAAGGCGCTCACTCCTGCACCCAAAGGTTACAAACCGTTCTATATCAGTCATTACGGTCGTCATGGATCTCGTTGGCTCATTGGCGCCAGTGCTTTCGACGACCCTTACAAATTGCTGGCCAAGGCCGACACCTTGGGTAAGCTCACACCGCGTGGCCGCGAGGTGCTGGCCACGGTGAAGGCCATGCGCGACAATGGCCGCAGCCGTGAGGGCGAACTGACGCCATTAGGCGCCCAACAACACCGCGATATCGCCCGGCGCATGTTCGAGCGCTTTCCGGAAGTGTTCGCGGGTAAGACGCACGTTGACGCCAAATCGACCGTCGTCATCCGCAGCATCCTCTCCATGGAGAATGAACTGCTGCAGTTGGCCGCGCTCAATCCGCAACTGACGTTCACCCACGACGCCAGCAATCACGACATGCATTTCATGAACAATGAGGGCAGGTCGCCCTTCGAAAAAATGCGTTTTACCGCTGAGGTCAGAGACAGCCTCAGGGCGTTCAACGCACGCCACACCGACAACAGCTACATGCTCAGCGTGGTGTTCAACGACTCCGCTTACGTCAAGCAGCTCGGGCAAAAGACTGCAAGACTGGCTTACGACTTGTGGAACCTATGCATCGACCTCGACAACACCGAACTTGCGCATCAGTGCAAACCGATGTGGGATATTTTCTCTCAGGAGGAAATCTACAACGCTTGGCTCGTCAACAATGCCTACTGGTATTGCGTCTCGGGCCCCAACCGTATGACCAACGGCGCCGGCATGCACATGCAGGGCGATTTGCTCGGCCGTATCCTCGCCGATGCCGACTCGTGTGTGCAGCTCCCCCACCCCGGTGCACAGCTGCGCTTCGGCCACGAGAGTACCACGCTGCCCTTGGTATGTCTGCTCAACATCAATGGCTTTGGCAATCCTCGGTCGGGACTTAACAGCCTCGACAAAGAGGGGTGGCTCGACTATCAAGTCTTCCCGATGGCGTGCAACGTACAGCTCATCTTCTACCGCAAGGCTAAAAGCAAAGACATTCTCGTAAAGGTGCTGCTTAATGAGAACGAGGCCTCCCTCCCCGTTAAGACCGACTGCGCACCTTATTATCATTGGAAAGACGTGAGGGCATACATGGAGAACCTCGTTAAAGCGTCTGTAGCCCCCAGTCATACAGGGAAATAAAGATTTCGATTAACCCCACCTTAACTATGAAACCAACCTACCTATTTATTGGCGCCATTGCCTTCGCTGCCCTGGCTTACGCCGGCGTGCGCCACCAAGGAGATGCCTCCTCGAATGATGGTGACCAACCCGCTTTGACCGAAGCCAATGCAGCGTCTTCTTCGACTGAACCTTCAGTCAAAGCTGATGCTTCGGCAAAGGCAGATGCTACTGACAAGGCTGTGGCTTCAACAAAGGATGCGGCTGACGTTGAAAGTCCGACTTCGGCCGACGCCGCCCTGCACTTCGCCATGCCCACAACACCGAAGGGAGTGCCCGAGCAACTGTTGTTCAACGACGCTTACGTGAGCAGTTTCAACAACCAAACGCTCATGCCCAACTGGGTGGCCTGGCGACTCACAGCCGACCACGCTGAAGGCTCAGTGCAGCGCAAGGGCGTTGAGTTCACCCCCGACGACCGTGTGGATGAGCGTTACCGCGTCACCACCTACGACTATATGCGGTCGGGTTATGACCGTGGCCACATGTGTCCCGCGGCCGACAATAAATGGAGTCAGCGGGCTATGGTGCAATGCTTTCTGCTGACCAATATCTGTCCGCAGGACCATGGCCTCAACGTCGGCGACTGGAATGAGATGGAGAACCAATGCCGTCGATGGGCCAAGCAATATGGCGAAATATATATCGTCAGCGGCCCCATTCTCTACCGCAGCAAGCATAAGCGCATCGGCAGCCAGCATAAGGTCACCGTGCCCGAGGCTTTCTTTAAGGTAGTGCTTTGCCTCAAAGGTACGCCTAAGGGCATCGGCTTTATCTATCGCAACACCGGTGGCAACCGGCCTAAGGGCGACTACGTCAACTCCATTGACCAGGTAGAGCGCATCACCGGGCTCGACTTCTTCCCCTCGCTGCCCGACAAGACAGAGAAAGTCGTAGAGGCTGAGGCCAATTTCAACGATTGGTATTAAGTCTCCCGGGGCATGTGAGCCAAGTATTGATTTGCGAAGATTAAGGCGCAAAAAAGAGACAAATGTACGATAATCGGATAAAAAAGTAAAAAAACTTTTGGTGTTATAACAAAAAGACCGTAACTTTGTTACAATAACGCCAAAACCTTGCAATATCTACTGGAATGAGACAACTAAAGATACAAAAGGCTATTACGAGCCGCAACAACGAAGCGCTTGACCGCTACCTCACCGAGATAGCGCGTGAGCCGCTGCTCACCCCCGAAGAGGAGGCCGAGCTGGCAGCCAAGGTGCATGCCGGCGGCAAAGAAGGCGAGCAGGCACGCGACCGTCTCGTAAGGGCCAATCTGCGTTTTGTCGTTTCAGTAGCCAAGCAATACCAGCACCAGGGCATCTCCCTCACCGACCTCATCGACGAGGGCAATATGGGACTGGTCAAGGCAGCCGAGAAATTTGATGAGACCCGCGGCTTTAAGTTCATCTCCTACGCCGTATGGTGGATCAGACAAAGCATCATGGAGGCTTTGGCTGTGAAAAGCCGCATCATCCGCGTACCCCTCAATCAGACAGGTATGGCATTGAAGGTGAACCGCGCGCAGGAGGAGTTCATGCAGAAATACGGCCGCATGCCGTCGGTACATGAACTGGCCGTTGCCACTGGTCTTGACGAGGAGACCATCGAGGCGGCTCGCGAGGTAAACCATCACACAACGAGCATCGATGCACCGCTCGGCAACGATGATGACAGCGACAACACCATCGGTGACATGCTGTCGTCAGACGACAATACGTTTAAGTCGGACAGCACCGTTGACCGCGAGTCGATGCGCACATTCATCGAGGATCTGCTCAAAGAGGTGCTTAACGAGCGCGAACAGCATATCGTAAAGGAGTCGTTTGGTCTTGGCTGTGTGGAAAAGAGCCTTGAAGAGATTGCCGACGAGATGGGCATGACGCGCGAGCGCATACGGCAGGTGCGCGAGAAAGCCATCAGAAAGATTAAGCATAGCCCCGCCTCAAAGATGCTGAAGCAATATCTATAGATTCTATAAAAACTATAGCAAGCTGGCGCCTATTGCTGCGGCTCCGTCAACTGGTTGGCAATGCGCCTTACCTTCACTGTATAACCCTTATCCTCGGCATAGCCGATGCGGCTTAGGAAAGCGTAATAGTCGCCACCATTATATTTATATTGCACATCGTCGCGATAGGCTTTTACCGACTGTTCCCAATTGTCGAACGTGTAGTAACTACCATCACTCGGATGACGAAGTCCAAAAAGATTGTGACCCTCCATGCAGAGCTGGCTCGTGAAATGACCCGTCTCTAAGAGAGCCTGTGCGGCAACAATACGCGGACATTTTACATTATACTTGGCCAGCACCGCATACAAGTTCTCTAAATTCAACTCTGCCACCGGCAGCACCCCGTCAAACTCCATGCTCTCGGGTAGCACCAGTGGGTCAGCCGGTTTACTAACCCTCGCTACAGGAGCCGATGCGGGCAACGGATCAGGCTGTATAGCCCCATCCGTTACCGACCGCTCTGCCAATGCTGGCAGGGCAGTAAGTAGTATCACACCTAATGCAAAGCACTTCACCTTTCTCATACAAGTCATTCGGAGAAAGGCGCTTAGCAATGTTTACGTGAATAGATATTCATGTTGTCAGAGGCTTTGAAGGCAATCTTCTCGTGAGCCTCAATGGTAATCTTCTCCTTGGTCTGCGGGTTGAAGCCCTGACGCTCGGCCACTTTCTTCACCGAGAAGCGTCCAAAGTCGGGCAAGACAAGCTCGCCGTCGCCTTCAGTCAGGTTGTCAGCGATAGTTCCAAGGATAGCGTTGAGATATTTGGCGGCCTCAGCCTTCGTGCCTTCCGTGCGCGCTGCCACACGGTCAATGAGTTGTGTTCTATTCATAACAATAGTCGGATTATTTGTAATAATGCTTGCAAAGTTAGCTAAATTCAACGTGAATGCCATAAAATTGGCCGAAAAATTATCATTATGCCTCTGTCAGCGCCCGCAGAGGGGCAATCGAGACGAGTTCGGGGAAACATTGTGAAAGGTTAAAAAAGTCCGATATAATTTATTTGAACGATATTGAAGGGAAAAATTCTTGCACAATCAACGGAATTAGATTACCTTTGCTACAGTTTAAGGCAATAGATAAGGACCAATTCAATATAAATTATTAGACAACAAACCTATAGATTCATGAACAATCAAGAACACGGCAGCAAGCTTTACCTTGCCGCTATCGTTATGGTCGCCGTGCTGGGCGGCTTGCTCTTCGGCTACGACACAGCCGTTATCTCTGGCGCAGAGAAGGGACTTCAGGCCTTCTTCCTTGGCGCAAGCGATTTCCAATATTCCGATTTCATGCACGGCTTCACGTCGTCGTCAGCTCTCATTGGCTGCATCATCGGCTCAGGGCTGTCCGGTCTGTTTGCCGGTAAGTTTGGCCGCAAGCGCTCGCTCATCTTCGCCGGCATCTGCTTCTTCATCTCCGCGTGGGGCAGCATGGAGCCAGAGACATTCGGTCTGCTGCCTTATGGCAAGCCGACATGGAGCCTACTCATCGTGTTCAACCTCTACCGTATCCTTGGCGGCATCGGCGTAGGCATGGCATCAGCCATCTGCCCGATGTACATCGGCGAGATTGCACCAAGCAACATCCGAGGTATGCTGGTGAGTTTCAATCAGTTTGCCATCATCTTCGGTCAGTTGGTCGTTTATTTCGTCAACTTCCTCATCCTCGGCGACCACACCAATCCCATCATCGAATCCATCGGTCAGGGTTTCTCAGCCGTCATGCCGGGCAGCGACCCGTGGGCCATCACTACGGGCTGGCGTTACATGTTTGGCTCAGAGTGCGTCCCTGCCGGTCTCTTCACCATACTCATCTGCTTCGTACCTGAGACGCCACGTTACCTCGTGATGACCGGCCGCGACACCAAAGCATTGCAGATTCTCACCCGCATCAACGGCATAAAGGTGGCTCAGCAGACCATCAACGACATCCGCAACACCATGACCGAGAAAACCGAGAAGCTGTTCTCTTTCGGTTTCATGTGTGTCTTTGTGGGTATCATGCTCTCTGTCTTCCAGCAGACGGTCGGCATCAACGCCGTGCTTTATTACGCACCCCGCATCTTCACCGACATGGGCATGGCCAACCCGATGATGCAGACGGTCATCATGGGTGTGGTCAACATCTCGTTCACCCTCGTCGCCGTGTTCACCGTTGAGAAGCTCGGCCGTAAGCCACTGCTCATCAGCGGCTCCATCGGCATGGCCATCGGCGCCTTCGGTGTTGCCCTGACCTTCGGCAACGACAGCCTCAGCACCATCACCATGCTCTCCATCATGGTTTATTCCGCCAGCTTCATGTTCTCATGGGGGCCCATCTGCTGGGTCTATATGGCTGAACTCTTCCCCAACACAATTCGCAGCTCCGCCACCGCCATCGCCGTGGCCTTCCAGTGGATTTTCAACTTCATCGTTTCATCTACCTTCGTTCCGATGTTCAACATGCATCTGACCAAGGGCGACGACTTCGGCCACTGGTTCACTTATGGACTTTACGGTGTCATCTGCGTCATCGCCGCACTCTTCGTGTGGAAGCTCGTGCCTGAGACCAAGGGCAAGACGCTGGAAGACATGACCAAACTTTGGAGAGAAAGGAAAAAGTGATTGACCTAAAATAAAAGCATTATTAAAATACAAACATTATGACAAGTACCAACATTCCTACCGTTAAACTCGGCATCATTGCCGTGAGCCGCGACTGCTTCCCAATCAGCCTGTCGACGCAACGCCGCGAGAATATCGTAAAGGCTTACAAGGGCGAACTGTATGACTGCCCCACCACCGTTGAGAATGACCAAGACATGCTCAAGGCACTCGACGAGGTCAAGGCTCAGGGCTGCAACGCCCTCGTCGTATTTCTCGGCAACTTCGGCCCCGAGACCCCCGAGACGGTCATCGCTCAGAAGTTTGACGGTCCCGTGATGTTCGTGGCTGCCGCTGAGGGCGACGGCGACATGATCAACGGCCGCGGCGATGCCTTCTGCGGCATGCTCAACTGCAGCTACAACCTCGGCATGCGCCACTTGAAGGGCTACATTCCCTCCTACCCCGTAGGAACGGCCGACGATATCGCAAAGATGATTGCCGACTTCGTACCCGTTGCCCGCACCATCATCGGTTTGAAAGGTTTGAAGATCATCACCTTCGGTCCGCGTCCACAGGACTTCTTCGCCTGCAACGCCCCCATCAAAGGCCTCTATGAGCTTGGTGTGGAGATTGAGGAAAACTCTGAGCTTGACCTGCTCGTAGCCTACCGCGCCCATAAAGATGACAAGCGCATTCCCGAGGTTTGCGCCGACATGCAGAAAGAGATGGGCGAAGGCCGCTACTACAAGGAGTTGTTGCCGCGTATGGCGCAGTTTGAGCTGACACTGCTCGACTGGGCTGAGGAGCATAAGGGCGCCCGCAAGTATGTCGCCTTTGCCGACAAGTGCTGGCCCGCCTTCCCCAAGGAGTTCGGCTTTGAGCCGTGCTATGTCAACTCGCGTCTCGTAAGCCGTGGCATTCCCGTGGCCTGCGAGGTTGACATCTATGGCGCCCTGTCGGAGTACATCGGCCTGTGCGCAAGCGGCGACACCGTGACCCTGCTCGATATCAACAACTCTACACCCCGCTACATCTACGACGAGGATATCGTCAAGAAATATGGCGACAAATACCAGCTCACCGACACCTTCATGGGCTTCCACTGCGGCAACACGCCGTCGTGCAAGATGTGCGCCAACCGAGCCATCAAGTTCCAGCTCATTCAGAACCGTCTGTTGGAGAGCGGTGGCAAGCCCGACTTCACCCGCGGCACACTCGAGGGCGACATCGCTGCCAGCCAGATTACGTTCTACCGCCTTCAGTGCGACAGTGAGGGGCAGCTGCGCTCTTACATCGCTCAGGGTGAGGTGCTTGACGTTCCCACACGCTCATTCGGCGGCATCGGTATCTTCGCTATTCCTGAGATGGGCCGCTTCTATCGTCATGTACTCATCGAGAAGCACTATCCTCACCACGGCGCCGTGGCCTTCGCCCATATCGGCAAGACCCTTTACGAGGTGTTCCACTACCTGGGCATCAAGGATGTGCAGTACAACCATCCGAAGAGCCTACCGTATCCCACGGAAAACCCGTTTGAATAAACATTAATGATTACGGGAACATATCAGAATTAGAGAAGTCCGGGAGTCCGAAGGTTAGGAAGTTCTGTCATTACTATAATGATACCTTATTATTAGATACTTTTGCATTTGACTGAACTTCCGGGTTCCTGTACTCCCGGACTTCTTCAATTTTGACACATCGGCGCAGCGGATAAAGTCCGTGGAGGTATGCAACCTTGGTAGCAGTGTAGTGGCCGGCCTGGTGCCGGCCACCAACCCTTGGTATGGCATTTTTCCCACACATCAGCGCGATTAGCGT
>Ga0310695_10005853_pt1 | contig 20972 bp, 4 predicted proteins | sample RumenRJG_04DNA_FD_203882 | JGI IMG/M metagenome (GOLD analysis project Ga0310695, IMG submission 203882) | Bovine rumen microbial communities from Lethbridge, Alberta, Canada - RJG_04 (v2) (version 2) | ecosystem: Host-associated > Mammals > Digestive system > Stomach > Rumen | place: Canada...
ACATTTGCCGTCAGCCAAAAGACTCCGCTATGCGATGTCCCGCAAATGAACTTCGGCAATCAGCCTCGTGATGGTGGGCATTTTGTTCTAACGGAAGAGGAAAAGGATTCGTTAATTCAGCAAGAGCCCACACTGGCGAAATGGATACGTCCTTATATTGGCGCAGAGGAGTTTATTAAGCAGAAATCTCGTTATTGCTTGTGGCTTCGTGATGCTCAGCCAGCAGACATCAAACAGAGCAAGATTCTGTATGAGCGGGTACAGGCTGTTCGTGAATTCAGATTGGCGTCTTCTGCCAAAACCACGCAGGGCTATGCAAAAGTGCCACAATTGTTTGCTCAGATTACGCAGCCAGAAGGTGAAGACTATCTATTAGTACCTTCTGTTTCATCTGAGCGTAGACGATATGTTCCTATTGGCTTTATGAAGGCAAATGTAATATCCTCGAATGCAGTCCAAATAATACCCAATGCGACTCTCTATCATTTTGGCATTCTCACATCAAACGTTCACATGGCATGGATGAGAGTGGTGTGTGGACGATTAGAAATGCGTTATCGTTATAGCAAGGAGCAAGTTTACAATACTTTCCCTTGGCCTACTCTCACAGAAGCGCAGAAAGCAAAGATAGAAAAGACAGCCCAAGCTATTCTTGATGCCCGTGCCAAATACCCTGATACTTCTTTAGCTGATTTATATGATGAGGTTACAATGCCCGTAGAATTACGCAAGGCACACCAGAACAACGACCGTGCAGTGATGGAAGCCTACGGATTCCCTGTGAAGTCCACCTTTACAGAAAGTCTTTGCGTGGCGGAGTTGTTTAAGTTATACAAGAAAAAGATAAAAGAATAGTTCTTTGTCGTTTTATCCCGAATCGGTCTTGACCGATTCGGGATAAATATCAAAAGACCATCCATCCAGCGGATTGGCTTGGGTGGACGGCCGCTGTTGACATCGGTTCTTTCCGCCTCAGAATGTCAGTCCGGAACGCCTATTTTGCCATGACCTTGTGGGCCTCGGCTTCGATGCTCACCACGTAGACGCCCGGAATGTGGAGCGGTGTCTGCCAGTGGTTACCGTCGGCAGTGCCGGTCACGAGCAGGGCACCGTCGGGGCGATAGACGCGTATGTTGTCGCCGGGGTTGGTGCCTGTGACGTGGAGCACGCGGTTGCGCACATAGACGTTGTAGTGCTGCGACGTGCCGTCGGGCATTGCCGGACGCTGGCCGTCCAACTGTAGGAAGAAGCGTGTGGCGCCTGGGGCGACCTGGCTGCCCAGCGCACGGAAGCGGTAGCTGTCCTCCTTCAGGTTCACCACCCGTTGCGCCTCCTGGTCGATGAGCCACACGGCCTGGAAGTCGTCGGCGCCCTGGTTGCTGCGCAGTGAGAACGTCAGCTCACTGTCGCCCTCCGCCCGGATGCCTACGGGAATCGGCACTTCTCTTGGCGCGTGGGCTGCGAGAGAGAATGGTGTGCCGCCGGCATTCTCCAGCCACAGCTGGGGCACAGTGGGGGAGAGGGCCATCCACTTGATGCCGTCGGAGTTGATTTGATAGGGCATGGCGGGGGCTGAGAGAGGTCCTGAGGCGGCGGCGTCGGCACTTTCGGGTGCTTCGACGGCGACGAGGTCGCCCTGGCCGTCCTCGTCAGACAGGCAAACGGTCAGCAGTTCCTTGACGGGTGCTGCGGTCTCTTGGCCATAGTATGGCACCTTGAACTTCACGGCTTCGCTCTCGCCGATGGCGGCGGTCTGTGTGAAGAAGCCGTCGCCCGGACTCAGCTTGGCACTGCCGTCCCACGACTGTTCCGTGTAGAACTGGCCGTAGGTGGCATGGGCTGTATTCTGAGCGGAACGGTAGAACACATGCGGCACGTGCATGTTGTAGTCCGGGTTCGTGCCGCCCGTTGCGTAGCTGCTGACGAGCCAGGGGCTGCCCTTCAGGTTCCAACCCATGTTCTCGAGCTTGGTGAAGTGGGCCGTGCCGTCGTTGGGATGGTTGTCGTGCTGGGTCAGCGTCACCGTCTTGGCGTCGTGGCCGCCTTCGCTGTAGGCGTAGGGGTCGTAGGGGTCGGTGGCACCTTCGCTTCTGGGGATGCCGAAGCCAGTGAAGCGGTAGGTGGCATTGGCGTCAATACCTTCGGTGCCGAAGTCGAGCAGCCAGCCCTCTGTGCGCAACACCTGCGGATTCTGACTCTGTGTCACACCGTTGGCGGTCTGGATGGGGCTGATGTCATCCTTCCAAAGCGAGGAGTTGTCTGCCCGGAAGTCATAGTTCCATGCGGCGCGGGCATCGGCATCATAGAGATAAGGTGTGAAGGTGCCCGACTTGTCGGTCTGCGTCAGCGTGTTGGTGCTGCTGTTGTAGCTGGTGCTGATGGTGGCTTCTAACCGCACGTCGTGCGGGAAGGCCATGAGGCGCTGCTTTTCTCCGGCCGTGAACGAGTGTTCCGTAGCCACGTACTCGGCCTGGACGAAGTTGCCGTTGCCGTGAAGCGAACCGCCTTCCTGTACGAGGAGGTAGCCTGGTCGGACAGGATTGGTACTCGTGAAAAGCGATGTGCCGCCGGCATGGGGATGGGTGAGCGGGGCGGTGTGAGTGGTCTCTGCCTGATCGACGCTCAGCACGCTGCCCTCGCCGATATACACCACACTGCCGATGTGCGGATAGACGTGTCCGCCATAGTTGTCGGTCCAGTATTCGTTTCTGGCGAGCATTCTGGTGTCGTCGAAGGTCGGGTCGGTGCTTTCTATCTCCGCCACATATTTGTTCAGGTCGGATGCGGCCTTGGCATTGGTCACATTGGTGGCATAGACCGCGTCGCCGTTGTCGATGCGCCAGGTCTCGTAGCAGCCGTTATCCACCCGTCCACCCAGTCGGCGCGGGTTTCCTAAGAGGTCGCGGTCGTGGCTGAAGTCAACGTAGTCGGGGAATTTCACTGCAATGGCGTTGCCGCCGTTGACAATGGATGTCGCCTTGTTATCCGTTTCTGAGTTGATGTCCGAGCTATTCTCGTGCAGCTGATACCAGTAGGGCTTGTGGTCGGTGAGGTACAAGGGGGGCGTATAGACATTGGCGTTGGGTCGCCTGTAGGGCGCGAAGGTGGCGTGCATACCTCCCGACTCGTTCGCGGCAATCGTGTTCGACACATTCGCCGGGTACCCGACGCCGCCGATGGGCGTCTCGCCCGCGTTGTCGGCCACCACGGTGCAGTTCAGCACATAGCCGTTGGTGCCCACATTGACGATTGTGCCCGCCTTGTTGCCGTAGAGCAGCGTGTTGTAGAGCAGGCTGTTCTGGTCTGCGCCACTGCCGCCGGCCAGGTTTACCACTGGCTGTCCGCTGCCCATGACGTTGCCCGTGATGATGCTGTTGCGCACGGTCACCTTCGGCACGGTGATATCGACAGCGGGTGTGGTGGCCGGTGCGGCATCGGTCGCTCCGTTGGTGATGATGAAACCGTCGATGACGGCCCCTTGGCTGTAGGAACCATCCACGGAGGCGATGCCCTTGATGCGTGTGGTATAGTTCATGTTGTCGGTGACGTTGCGGGCAGCCACGCTGCGGCGTTCTGCCTTCACACGGTTGACGAAGGCCGCCAGTTCGCTTTCGGTGTATTCCAGTTCCTCGGCAGTGGGGTCTTTGGGTACGGCCTGCAGGAGCGCCGAGGGCTGGATGCTGCCATAGACGTCCACACCGTCGCGGAAGGTCACCACCCCTTCTGTGTCGCTGTTGCGCTGTCCGCGGACAAAGACGTACGCCTTCTCCGTTCCGTTGCTGGCAAAGATTGTGGCGGCATCGATGGCCATTTGCAGGTTACCGTTGCCGTATGCCTCCTCCCAGGTGCGTCCCGTCTCGGTGCCGCTGGTCTTGTTGGGATCGACATAGATGACGCGCTGTCCGCTGCTGGTACACTCGAAGGCACCGCGGTCGATGAGCGCGTTCTTCAGGCGGTCGTTGAACCCGGCATCGTGGTCGTCGGTGGCTTTGCGGATGCGGTAGGTGACCACCTTCTCGTCGTTGCCCACACGGATGGTGGTGCTGCGTGTGATCAGCTGGCTTTGGTCGGGATGCAGGTTCTGCATCAGCTGCTCATACTCGGTAGCAGCGGCGTATTCCGGCTGTGGCCATACGAAGCGGGCATAGGTCTGGTTCACGCCTTGGTTCATCAGCTTCTTGCCCGGCTTGATGCTGAAGTTGCCGTTTTCGGGGTCTTCGAAGTTAGGACCAAGGAACAGGTCGCGGTTGGTGTCTGACAGACCATAGTTCTTTTGTGCATCCTCGGTGTGGGAGAAGCCCGTGATGGCATTGTGGCTCATCCGTTCGGAGGGCGTACTGGTGGAGGTGTTGTAGGCCGTTGTCGGCACTTCGAACTGCGTACCCGGCGTGCTTTCGGTGATGGGTGTGCTGTTGTTCTGGTCGTCCCGCCAGATGGCGTTGTTGTACAGTGCCGAATGATACGCCACGTTGTTCTCTGTGGTCTCCGTCAGTTTGATATGTCCGCCGTTGAGGCCTGAGGTGCAGTTCAGCACGGTGGTGTTCACAGCCTTGATGGGGTCTCCGGCATTACGGTCGAAGACAGAGTTCACGATGAGCGAGCTGCCGCCGCCTTCGTCAATGAGCACGGCCGAGGCCGGGTCGGCAACTGCCTTTCCGTTCTGTGTGAAGGTGCAGTTGCGCAGCGTCAGCTTGGGCTCTTGGGTCGTTGATGCCCATGTGGGATCCCAGTTGTGCGTATCCCAGTCCCAGATCCAGGTGACCTTTTCTATCGTCTCGCCGGTGTCGGGATCGGTTGTCGTTGTGGTGACTTCGTGACATTGTGCCGGGGGGTTCAACAAGTCCGTCTCGCTCTTTTTGTGGTTATCTTCATCGTATTGGTATTGCTTGTGGTAGTAGATGGCCGCGCCGCCCGGGTTCTTGTAATTTGTTTCATCTTTGATACCGTCAGCCAGCTCATTGTTGAAGGTGATGCCCTCGAAGGTGATGGGGATGGCCACGCCGCGGCTGGAGCTGGAGACGACTCCTGCTGGGGTGACGTTGGTGGTGTATTGCTCAGCATCGAGGATGTTCACCACATGGTTCAGTTGGTCTTGCGTGATACTCGTGCGCTGTTCCACGCTCAGCGTCACCTTGTTCTTCTCGAAGTCGTAACCGGCCTCCTCGGGTATTTCCAGGTCGTAGCCGCCGCGGAACTTCAGGTTTCTTACTGCAAACTCCTCATCGGTATGGGGTGTGAAGGCACCATTGTTGTAGGGGCGTGTCTGTATGGTGAAGCTCAGGCTGCGGTCCGTGTTGTCGCCGAGGACGGCCGTGGGCTTGTATTCGCCGCCGATGATGTTGATTTGCTTGGCGTGGTTGTTGCGGCTCTTGAGCAGCGTCTCGATGGCAGCTTGCAGGTTGCTGGTCGGCGTCTCCCACGTGTAGCCGTCGTTGCCCTTGTCCAGGTTCTCGATGGCGCTCACCCACAGGACGTCCACTTCCGAGCTCTGGTTGATGCGCAGGTTGCGATGCTGGTACTCATACACCCCGAGGTCGATGTATGCCTTGGCCTCCTCGAAGGTCAGGGGATTCGACGAGATGCGCAGCATGTTGGCTTCCTCATTGGTTGCCGCGTCGGTCATGTTCGAGTTCTTGTACCTCATGTAGTGCTGGTTGCCGAAGGGCATGAGCGTCAGATTGTAATAGAGGCTCTGCTGATAGGCATAGAAGGGGAACGGGCCGCCGAAGACGTTGTTGTCGGGCGGTGTCCCTGGCGTCTCGGGTGCGGTGCCACCTTGGTTCAACTCGTCAGCGCCTAATTGCTTATACTCGATGTCGCCCGTGGCGGTCTTGGAGGTCAGGGTCATGTACGACCATCCGTTGTCCGTCAGGTTGTTGATACGTGCGGGCATCCAGTTGGCCGAGGGGTTGTAGCCGTCCTTGCCCGGCTCGGTCGACGGCAGCACAAAGTTAGGTCCGTTGACGCCTTCGTTCTCAAACGTGATGTTGATGTTGTTGTTGCCGCCGAAGAGGTTGAAGTAATTGGCTCCGTATTCACCGAGGAAGGGGACTTCGTGTGGGTCGTACTCGCCACCCGCTACGCCCAAGCGTGGAACGGCCGGCACGGTAACCTTGTCCGTTGTGGTGACGGGCGTGGGTCCGAAGCCGGGGCGGTAGGCGCAGAAGAACATGGGCTGGTTCTTACGGAGGGCAGTGAGCTCTGTCCGTTCAGCGTCGGTGATGGTGCCGTCGGCCTCCTTCGCTTCCAACTCTAACTCTCGTTCTTTAGTCTCCTGAGAACGATAGCTGAACACATCGTCGTTGATGTCGGTGATGCCACAGCCCGAGAAACTGCTGTTGGTCACGCCCGTGGTCTTGTTGCCCCAGTAGATGGTGTTGATACAGAACCGGTCCTCGACAAGCTTGTTATTCTCGTCCGTTTTGATATCGGCGGGATTCACAAAGACCGACGGATAGCTGACCGCCTTGTTCATCACGATGTCGCAGTTCATCAGACGTACTTCTGATGAATTCAAGCCGCCCCAGATGGCACCGCCAAAGCCCTGCTTGTCATAGCCCGGGGCTGAGGAGGACATCATGTTGACCCCGTCGCCCAGCTGCGCCTCATTGTTGGCAAAGATGGTGTTGACACAACGCAGCACATCGTTGGTGGCGATGGCACCACCGCCATTGTACTGGACGACTCCTTGAGCAGTCGATATGTCGCCAGCTGACTGTGAGGAATTTTTTGTCGGCCCTTGGGCAAAGTTCTGCACGAAGGAACAGCTGAAGATGTTCATCGTGCCGTTGGTGAAGATGGCACCGCCCTGGATGGCATTGTTGTTCTGGAACTGAGAGGCATAGATATAGAAGGGGATGTTACGCTTGCCCTTCTCGTCAGGGTCAGTTTGTCCACTGTCCCCGTCGCCGTCCGTCCAGCTGCCATCGACCAAAAGGCCGCCGCCACGGTAGTATTGCTTGAGGTTGCTGACGGCTTCGCTGTCATAGTCGCGCGCATTGCCCTGGGTGATGTTCAGGCCGGTGAGGATGATGGTGCGGTGCATCTCGGAAGTGGCATTTTCCGTGCCACCACGCTCCGCACCTAACTCGTTGCTGAAGCAGATCCGACTGCTGTTCGATGCATCATAATTTGCAAAGCGCTTGGGCAGTTCTCCGACGTATTTGGGATCGGCAAAGCAGGTGATGACATGATAGACATTGTCCGTCGTCTCCACACCACGCGGCGTGTTGCCCGACAGCGTTGTCAGATGCAGGAACTCCCACGGCTCATAGACGTTGTTACCGTTGATGTCGGCAAACTTGCGGGCCTCCCAGATTTCGGAAGCAGTGGCACTCTTCAGCTCAATGTCGGAAAGGCCACTGATGACGCCATTCTCGTCACAGATTGTGGTCCGTGCATTGCTCTGGTAGTTCACGACGCCGGTTCCTGACTCGGGATGCTCGCTGCCTGCCAAGTCGAGGATGTCGTCGCCCGCCATCGGTTGTAGGTAGGGGAAGTTGTAGCCGTCCTGACAGTAGAAGTCCTTCGGGTCGAGGCCGCCCACCACGGTCACGCCTTCGGGAATCACGAAGGTGGAGCTGCGGGCATGGCCCTCCACGCCATAGGTGTTGTGATAGGGGTAATAGGTTCCTCCGGAAATGAACACCTCAAAGCGGGTGTCGCAGAATATGTGTTTATACTTCCTGAAGTACGTAGTGCCACTGACCCACGAGTCAGCCTCGGTGTAGGTGTAGGCCCCCTCTGTGCCGCTGCGCGTAAAGAGCGGTCCTACGGATTTGGCGGCATTGAAGGCATCGTCGTCAACGAAGGTCGTGCCGTGAGTGGCCATATTGTCGCTGGTGCGGAGTGCGACGATGTAGTCAAAGGCATCGCTCAGCTTCTGGAAGGGATTGGCCATCGACGAACCCTGCTGGCTGTAGAGCGGGTCGGCACTATTCAGCAGCCGGGAGGCTACTTCGGTATCGACATTCTGCGGGTTCGACACGAACAGACGGGTGAACGGGCGTTCATACCGGGGGCTGGCATGATAGTTCAGTACACGGGCTCCCATCTCCAGGAAGCTGTTGTCCTTTGCCTCGAGGTCGTTCTCGGGCGTCATCGTCATGGTCTTCAAGTACTGGATGGTGCCTTCGACATCGTTGTAATTGTACAGCTCCTTCATGCGGGCCACACCGGCCATGTCGCGGTACTCCAGCGACGGGAAGGTGGCGCGCAGGCTCTGGTAGAGCTGATAGGGCATGCCCGAGCGCACCAGCACCGACAGGCGGTCAATATAGTAGTAGGCATCCTTGTTCTCCAGGTTCTCCTGGCTTTCATACGTGGGCTTGTCGCCGCGCCAGCGCATGTCGTCGATGCTGTTGGTGGTCCAGCGTACACCATGGATGGCATCGGCCTGCAACTCGATGTTGTTCACGCCTGGCAGACGGCGGGCCTGCACGGCGCTGTAGGCGAAGGGATAGTTGCCCTCGGTCATCAGCTTCTGCGTGTCGAACACGCCGGCCACGTTGTTCATGTCGTTGGAACGGTTCCACCACAGGCAGACGCCCTTGGCGCGGATGTTGGTCTCGTACCACACACCGCCACCGCGCACCGACGCGTTGTTGCGCACGATGGTTGAGTTGTAGAGGCGAGCGTAGATCGGGTCGCGCGCCTCATCGGTCAGTCCGGAAAGTTCTGACGATTCAGGTTCCTTCACATAGACGGCACCGCCATACTCGGCTTCGTTGTTCAGCATCACACAGCCGCTGACCAAGGCTCCTGGCTCCATGTAGAGGGCTCCGCCATAGAAGGTGGCCTCGTTGTCCTGCAGGATACAGTTTCGCACATGGGCAAAGCTTGTCACGATGGCTGCGCCGCCACCCTTCTCCTCCGTATCGGTACCGTTGGCCATACCGTCTTCGATGGAGATGCCGTCGATGACGGCGCGGTCGGTGAGGGTGGCCAGGGCATTTTCACCAGACAGCGTTGAAGAAGCACTAATGGCTTTTGAGTACAAAAGGTTGTCTGAGTCGAAGATGTCGTTGGTGAAGGTGACGACATGGTAGGCCCGGCCGTAGTTGCCGGTCTTTGTGTCCAACACCTGTCCCGAGAAGGTGGTCTTGCGGTTGAGCGGGTCGCGGTAGGTCTCATAGAAGGGATATTCATTTTTATGGTAGGTGTAGCCGCCCATCACCTCCACGCCGTGAGGTATCATCAGCGAGCGTGTGGGCAGCACCTCCTCGGCAGCGCCCGTCACCATCTTCTGATTGGTGCTGCGGATGGGGTAGTAGGTGCCTTCGGCCACCTTCACGATGACGTGCTTCACGTCGGCGAGGTTTTGGTCTGGAACCGTAACCACCCGCACCTTCTTCACTCCGCCGTCCAAGTAAATCTCCTCGTAGGTGGCTGTCACGGTACCCGTCACTTGCACGAACTTGGTGGAAAAAACTTTTGTGCCGGCATTCAGGTCATACTTCAGTCGTCCGGCGGCATCGAGGATATGTTGCAGCTTTCTCTCGCAAGCAGCATTGTCGTAGGATTCGCCCGTGGCCAAGCCGCCACCGGCTTTATTGACGTAGTAAACGGCACACAGTTCGCGGTCGTCGGGACGTTCGGGGTCGAAGGCTATCAGTTCATAGCCCGGCTTGATCTCCTGCGTGCCGTCGAACTCGTAGGCACCGATATCTATCTGGCAGTCCTGAATACGGTCTGCGTAAACCACGTCGTTGATAGGCAACTCCACTGCGGCCACACTCCGGTAGATGAATTGGGATTCAACTTGTGCATCACTCCAATTGCGTTTTCTCTTGAGGACGTCTTTCAGGGAGCCAGTAAAATCCTCGGTACCCGTATTGATACAGAAGTCGTTGTCGAGGGTGAGGCGGAAGTCGTTCATTGTACCGGCATTGCCTGTGTAATTACCTTCGTCATCAAGGTCGGCGGCAAATGGCGTGTTGGCAGCCGATGGGGCTACGCCGTCGAGGAGCGTGTTTCCTATGCCATAGTTGCCACTGGTAGAGTAGTTGTTGATATTCTTTTTGTAGATATTCTGGGTGAATGCAACTTCGTTCTGAACGTAGCAGTTAATGAACGGATTGACCGCATTGATGTTAATGTTTGCGTCATAACGTTCACGTATGGCCATACCTGTATTACCATATATTATGGTGTTAGCAATGAACAGGTTCGGGTTGGAGCTGGTGGCTATGGAAATGGCACCGCCATTTTTGTGCCCTCCTTCTATCAAAGCACATTCATTATAGGCGATAGTGTTGTTGAAGAAGCGCCCCACGCAGAAGCCCACGCCGCCGGCAGAACCATGCGAGTAGTTGTTGGCAAAGAGCGAGTTGAAGCACGTGCCCTCGTACATAAACATACCGCCGGCAAAGACTTGTTTCTGGTCTGCATCCGAAGCTATTTTTCCGTGTGTCGAGGTGTTACTCAGCACAAAGCAACCCTCAATAGAGGAGTTGGAACCATCGCAGAAGATGCCCGAACCCTTTACACGTTCGCAACAGGTTATATTGTTGATGATGACACAGTTACGTAAACTGGCACCCTCGTACATGTTTACGCCGGCACCGCCGCCGTGAGCCATGGCTTCTTCAGATATGAAGCCGTGACGAATCGTGAAGCCATCCCAGATGACATCGGTGTATTCCACATAATTCGGATCGCTCTCTTTCGTTCTTGTTGTAGATGTGCGGCTGGTCTTCTCCACACGGTCAGTGTGGGAAAGGTCATCACCGTACTTACCACGATTAGTAGCGGTTGGATCGCCCACGCTGCCGGCACCGTATGTGGGCACACACACATCGGGCATAGTCAACACACGCTTTCGAAGGGTAACACGATGTTTTTTACTCGTGTAGAGCGTTCCTGATTCATTAATGGTCTCTGAGGGCTGGCGTTCTTCCTCATAATCGTAAAGTTTTGACATGTCCTCCTCGTAGCCCTCTGAAATTGGGAAAAGATGAAGATTAGACATCCAGAACTCACGACGGTTGGGGTTGTTGGCACCGTAATTTGTAACATAGGAGGCTGGTATTGGATCAGGATCTCCTCCAGTGAGGGTCGTCGTATTGCGTACTCCGTCTTCAACCACAATCTTGATGGTGACATTGCCCGGTGAAGGTTGTGTGAAATCCAGCGCGTAACGGTAAGCCATGTCACGATTTTTAGTTGTGTTATCACCGTTGTAGCTACCAATTGTCTTGAGCATCACGGGAGTTATCAAATCTGTCCCATCGTCATCAATAATCTTGAAATATATTTTCGTCGGGTCTTGGGAACTGAACATATTTCGGTATCCGCCAGCCATGTCCACGTAGAGTCTGTATTTACCAGCTGGTACATTGGGCATGGTCTGCCAGAATTCGGTACCAGTCAGTGAACCGTTGCCTAAGAAAATCCAGTTTCCTTTGAATTTTACTTCGTTTCCTCCTCCATCCTTCAGTATTTGATCGGTTGCGGGATCATATATCGTTCTCTGTTTGTCTTTATTATTACCACTGTTTTCAATGTTTACGATATAATTATCCTTAATGGGATGTCTCAGATGCCATATATCCTTTCCTTGAACTGCTGCACCGAACGTATAATTCCGATATCCTTCCTCGTCGTCAGAAGGAGTAGGTGTAAATGAAACAGGGTTGAAAGCGGGATACGTCAGATAGTCGGACGTTGCTTCGGTGCCCTCTGCGGTGCCCAACTTGTAATGATGGATAATGGTGCGGTTGTTATACACCGTGGTCTTCGTGTCCGAACGGTCCAATAGTGCATAGTCATCGTCCCAGAATTTCACGGCGTCTGTGTTCAGATGGTCATTATCCTGTTTAGGGTCAACGTCCGAAATCTGGAGAATTGTCTCGTAGTCTTCAGGGTCGAAGTCTTGGGCCTGTTTCGATTTGGGTATGTTCACCTTGGCCGACATCAATGCCTGGCGTTCGTCAAGGCCCGGGGTGCCGTATGCGTCCACGGGGAAGCCGCCCATCACGGTTGTGTTGTCGCGCATGACGAAGCCCTTGTAGTCATTGTATGTGCCGTTGCCGACCCAGACCTGAATGCTGTCCACACCTTCTTCACGTGGCAGCGTGCTACCAGGCGCATTATAGGCAGCTGCTGTTTCCACGGCATACTGCAGACCACCCACGTAATTCTCTGCCCGGGTGTTGCAAATCCAGCCGTTCGTGTTGCAGGCAGTTATAAACCCTGCAAGGTCATAACTAGCAGCATTGTTCCAGTCGGAGCCGTTATGGTAGGGGTTCGCCCGCCAGAAAGAGCGCGAGGCTCCCGATATCTCGCCGTATGGGAAGTTCGGGTCATTGTAGTAACCAGCAGTTGTGAACCCTGGCGCTGTGCTTCCAGCGCTGTTGGTGATAATGTTAGTTTCCTCTGTAGGTGTCGAACCGTCGTGCAGGATATCTACTTCTCCCATTCTTGCACCGTCATCATATACGTTCTTTTCTGTGAGCCATGTCTTGGTGATGGTCGTGGTGGTGCTGCCACCCGTCTTCCAGTCGGTCATCCACACTCGCCCGAAGCCGCCGGAGTAGCGGTTGTCGGTGGTCGGCACGCCGTTGCCGGGGAGTGTGCCGATGGCAGGGTCGGTATTGGTGATGCGTGCGCCGTTCTGTGCATCCAGGGCATCGGATCCAGCGGCGCCGCCTGCCAGTGCATAGATGGCATTGCCCTGTATGGCATTACCCCAGCTGCTGCCGTCGCGTCGTCCGGCACCGTTGGGTGTGACGTAGAGGACGGTGCCTGCCTTGGGCAGGGTGCGGTCCTCGATGGCGCCGATGTCGGGGTCGCCGCCGTAGTCGCGTTTGTAGCCGTCGGAGTCCCAGAGGTCGCGGCTGCTGTTGACGGCTGCGTTCACCATCGGGTTCTTGTTCTGCGGCATATAGCTGATGACACCGCCGTTCATGGGCTTGTCGCCCTCGGTGGAGTGACCCACGTTCTTGCTGGGGTTCTCGAAGAAGGGATAGTCGAGCTGGACGGGAGCCGACCAGTTGCTGCCTCCCTGACTTGCTATGAAGGCATTGGCCGCTTCTTCGGTGTCGAAATAACGTGGCGACACGCCTTCCTCAATGATGGTCAGCTGGTCAGCGCCGACTTTGCGCACCGCCCACTTCTGGTACTGCTCGCTCATGTCGCGGCAAAGCGTGGCAAAGTAATTGGGCGCTGAAGCGGGGTAGGGGGCATCCCAGTCCAGGAATACATAATTGCCTGTGATATTATTTGCGCTGCCTGTCGCACTCCGGTAGCTCAGCGGTTGCTGGATGTTCTTGCGGTTGTCGCGGTCTATCCTGCCGTTGGCATAGATGACCGAGTTGTAGATGCGTATCTGTCCTTCGTCGGCGGGGTCGGTGCTCGATGGCTTGTCGATGTAGGGCAGTGTCTCCATGGCATAGCCGCAGTTGTTGACAATGTCGCAGTGGTCGAGGCGTATCTTGGACAGTCCGCCGCGGGCGGTGATGATGCCGGCATCGCCGTAGCCGGGCTGCAGGACGTTGTGTGTGCCGTCGCCCACGGTGTTGTTGCGGATGATGGTGTTGATGATGCTCAGCTCGGCAGCGCAATATTTGCCGTTGGCTTTCTTGTTGCTGCTGTTGACATAGACGGCGGCACCGTCGGGGGCCGAGCAGTTGGCGATGCGGGCGTTGCGCAGGATGTTGCCGGTCATGTCGATGCGCTCTTCAGCCGGCACGGAGGCGTTGTTGACGATGATGCCGCCGCCGTAGGTGATATGCTCGCGCTGGCCCGTCACTGGGTCGATGGGCGCGTAAGAGTGGTCTTCGTTCAGGTTGGCATTGCCCTCCACCAGCTTGATGCCGTCGATGATGACGTTCTTGACGTTGATGAGGGCGACGATATGGGCGGAGTTGTTCTCGTAGCCGCTGTTTGTGATGTTGCCGGAGATGATGCTGTAGTAGCTGCGGGCATTGCGGTTTTCGGTATCCGTGCCAGTGCTGGTAGGGTAGTAACCGCCGTAGATGCGCATGTTCGATGTGGGACGGATGGCCGACGTGCGCAACTCCGTGCCAAGATAGGCATCCTTACCGGCCGTGCTGGCCGTGATGGTGCTGCCTCGTTCAAACGCCTTGACGAGAATCTGAACATGCTTGTAGTCCTGATAGGCTGTCGGATTGCCTGCGCCATCGAACGCCGTGGGAATATGATACCAGCAGTCGCCGTTGCTGTCGTACCAGACGGGGCTCTTGCCGTCGTAGACGAAAGTCGTTCCTCCGTCGTTGCTCCGTTTCAGGTGTTCGCGGAAGTAGTGGATGGCATCGTTGATGTTGCCGACAGGTGTGTCCCAGCTCGTGCCGATGCCCGATGCTCCTATCTGAATGCCGATGGCGCCGGCATTGCGCGAGGGGTCGACGAAGATGGTGGGCAGATAGTCTTCCGTGCCGTCGTCGGGCAGCTGCGTAGGCAGGAACGAGTTGTCACCCACTTCATCGTTGTAGGTGGCAACCACATTCCCATCCCCATCATTTTGGGTATAACCGTTGCCGCGATAGATTTGCTTTTCCTGATTGGGAACAACACCCAGCGCTACTCCGAACTGCTCGTCGCGGCGCACCAGGGCACCGAAGGTGGACATGGGTTCGTAAATGTCATTGAAGAGGTCGGTCCCCGTGTGGGCATGGCGGATCCAATCAGAGGTAAGGTGCAGGGCATCGGTGACCTGCAGGCCCTTCTTGGCCATCGACGAGATGGCGGCAGGCTTCCAGTAGATGGGGCGGGGAATACCCGTCTTGGCCGGGTCGAGAACCGATGTGGGGTCGGTAGCGTCATAGGCTGGGTCCACCGTACCCATGGGAAGCGTGATGTTGAGTCCGGCACCGGCATAGCCCATCATCTTACCTTTACCGTCGCTGCCGATGAAGTAGGGATAGTTGGCATCGATGCCGCCGGTATTGGTGTTGTCGCTTTCGAGCGACAAGACGTTGCGCTTGCCCGTACCTGCCCAGTCGGTGATGTCATGTTTCTCCACGGCTGAGAAGTAGAACTTGGGGTTCAGGCCGTCGTGGGTGACATCGCCTGTTTCCGGGTTCACAGTGTCTTCCGTGGAGCCTCCTGTATAAGTGGCAAACTGGATGTCGTTGTTGGCTTCGCACTTGTTGCCCCAGAGCACGCTGTTGTAGATCTGTCCGCCGTTCAGGATATACGCTCCGCCGGAACGACCGTGACGTCGGCCGTAGTAGGTGATGTCCTGACCGACACAGCGGTTGCGGGCGATGGTGAGGTGGTTGCCCACGCCACCGTCGTAGAAGTAGATGCCTCCGCCCTCGGCCGTCGTGGTGTTGTTGGTGATGATGCATGCCGTGGCATGGGGGCTATAGACGTTTATCTCGCCACGGGCTGTGCCGCCGTTGGCTAAGCGTATCGAGTCGAGCTTTTCCCAAGGATAGTCATTGGGCGCATGGCAGATGGAGACGCCGCCGCCGATGCGCGACGAGTTGTTGACGATGTAGCTGCGGGTGACGGCCCCGTCGTAGTCGATGCACACGCCGCCGCCGTAGCCCTGCATGATGCCCACGCCCGATGCCTGGCAGGTGTGGATGAAGCAGCGGTCCACCAGACCGCCGCCGTCGAGATAGACACCGCCGCCGCGCATGGTGGCCTCGCATTTGTCTATGATGCACCGGCTCAGCGTGGCATTCTCCACGAGGTAGGCACCGGCACCGTAGGCCGTATGCACACGCTCGGTCGTGGTCTTCGACGCGGCATAGCCGCCGGTGATGCGACAACCGTCGACGCTGGCAGGCGCACTCAGCGGCAGGGCGTGCTTGGCCTCCATGGGGTCGTCGGTGGGGATGAAACCGCTGGTGGCAAACCACACCACATGGTAGGAGTTACCAGTGAAGAGCGTGGAGAAGGTGCCACGCTCCTGGTCGTAGGTGAACGTCGGTTCGGTGAGGTGTGTGCCGCTGAGAACGGTCTGATGCTTGAAGTACCAAGGTTGCAGCTTGGCTTCTTGTCCGCTCTCCAATGAGGCCAGTGTGTCGACCAATGGGCGGTAGGTCACGTTCACGCTGCCGTCGGCGTTGTAGGGGCGGGCGTTGTCGTCGGTCTCGTCGGCCTTGAAGCCGCCATAGACATGGATGCCCGGATAGATCTTGAAGGCGGTGAACTGCAGGCCGCCGCCCTCGGCCTCGGTGGTCTCGGTGGGCTTGTAGGTGCCGGCTGCCACATAGATGCTGCCGCTGGTGAGGTTGTTCTCCTGAAGGTATTCGTAGAGGTCATTGATGGCGCCCTGGAGGTCGCTCTTGGCATTCGCCCACGAACGTCCGTTGTTGGTGTAGGTGCCCGACTCCTTCACATAGCGGATGGTGTCGGGGGTCTGGGCAAAAAGAGAGGTCGTTCCTGCCAGCAGCAGGAAGAGTATATAGAGGATGTTTCTAGTCATTCTAGTGGTTCTAGTTATTCTAGTCATTCTAGTCATTCTAGTCTAATGATTTCTCAATCTCGTCGGCACTGTAGGTCGTGATGCCGTCCGTGGTAAACCGCAGGTCGGCGCGAATCCAGGGGGTGAAGACGGGGAAGACCGTCATGTCCTTGGTGAGCTTCAGGTTGTAGCCGGTGTCCTTGTCATCACCGTTCGTCAGGAAATGCAGGTGGATGTTGTATGTCGGGCCGTAGGGGATGGCATAGAAATACTGGCGACCGAGCCATTGGCGGCCGATGTCGCCGTCCACCAGGTCCAGTGAGTAGTTGGCTGCGTCGTCAGCGCTTGTCCATGTGTTCTCGGTCGGCTTGAAGAGCTGGCAGTTCTTCTGCTTCAACTGCCGGGCCTGGACGTAAGAGATGTAGTAGTCGTCCTGCTTGTCCTCGGCGACGTTCCACTTCACGTCCACCTTGGCGGCTACGTGATAGAGCATCATCCGGACGACGCGGGTTTTCAGGTTCACCGTCCCGTAGTAGCTGCCATTGGGCATGTAGTTGTAGGGGGTGGAGTAGAGGTTCTGCAGGTTGCTCCGGAGGGTTGCCTCATCAGCATCGAAGGTGATGGCGAGGACGTCGGCCTCGGTGTTGGCTTCGGTCAGTTTGGTTATGGCGACCCCGTCCTTCTTCAATGTCAGAGGCTCGTAGGATGCGGCAATATACACCCTGGCAGACTTTGTACCTGTAGGTATCAGGAAATGTGCCTGGAGCGTCTGGTGTCTGTAGATGCTGTCATTCAGCGTCTGCGGCACCTCATTGGCATTCGTGGTCTGTGTCCAGTCGGTTGTCAGTTCAGTAGGCCACCGGTTGCCCTCGCCCACGCCGTCTTCGTCGGTGTCCAGCTCGCAGACCTTCCCTTCGGCGAAATCGTCGCCGAAGGCTACCAAATAGATGTAAGCGTATCTGGGGAACCGGAATTTCTCCCACGTCCCCGGGTCGCCGGGCGCCCTCGTCGTCGCCACTTCCACATCGGGTTGCAGCAACAGCTCGATGGGCAGGGTGAAGGGAACGGTCTGACCGCTGAACATCTCCTCGCCCTCGTCCCTGCAGGAGACGAAGAGCAGTGTGAGCAAAGTCAAGATGAGTATTCCCTGTTTCATAGTTCGTCGATTAGTTGATAGCTGCCCACCTGCCAGTAGAGATTCACGCTGATGGTGATGTTGAAGTACTTGGTGACGGGGTTGATGTTCAAGGTGATGGTATAGACCGTGTTGCCATTGAAGACCTGCGGGTCTGCGTTAGCCGGAAGGCTGGCTTGTGCTTCATAGACCGTGGTGTCGCCCTCCCGCTGATAATAGACGGTGATGACAAAGGGGTCGGCAGTGGTGTAGGTGCGGGGGATGATGAGCAGCCCTTCTTTGGCCACGTCCACGGGCACTACAGGTTCCGTGGGGTCTGTCGGCTTCGTAATGGTTACGTTTTTGAGGTCGCTGTTGGCCGGGGTGTCGGTGTCGAGGGTGAGGGTGAGTGCCCCGGTGCCCTTCATGTCTTCGTCAGGGCCGTTGCGGTCGGTCCATGTGGGCTTGTCGCTGGCCTGTGTGGAGGCGCTGCTCAGGTCGAGCAGTCCGCGTGTGTAGAGGGGTTCCAGCTTGATGGCTGTGATCTTGATGCGTTCGTCGTCGGGGGCTTCGTCGGCCAGCTTGGCTTTGAACACTAGCTTCGACATGCCGTGATGGAAGTACCAGTGTATGTAGCCGTCGGTGGTGTTGTCGGCCGTGGCGTCCGGAGTCTTGCGGTGGCTGCTGGTGGTGTAGGTCACGTTATTGTAATGTTCACCGTACTTAGCATCGGCGTCGTAGCGACCTGTTCCCCACAGCGGATCGTGCTGTGCGCCGTTGTGGTAGTCGTCCTTGGTGACCACGACGGGCAGCTGCGGCATACCGGTGGTGGCATCGGTCAGCAGATAGTCGGTATAGGGGGCGTAGGCGCGGAACGTCAGTTTCTCGGTGGGGTCCTGCGGCCAGTACTTCTTGGGCGCGTAGTCCCAGGCGGTGGTGGCATTGTCCCACGTCACCTTCTGGTTGCGCATGAGCATGAGATAGGGCTGAGTGCTGCCGGTGCGGGCAGAGGCGGGCTTGGGTGTGGTGAAGTTGTCACTGCCGGTGTACCAGCAATAAACGCCGAAGCCGCGGCCGCGCAGCAGGGCGGTCGTCAACTCACCGTCGCCCACGGCACGGGTCTCTGCCTCCTCGACCGAGCCGTGGAACCCAATCTGCTGCGGAGCCGCTTCCTGTGAAGTGGTGGTCAGGTCGGACTCATGGCAACTCACGGCACAGAGGACGGCCAGCATTGGGGCTATGATGGATGTGACGCTCTTCAACATGGTGGCGGTCTATGATGCTTCGGGTGATACAACGAATGGCACTTCCTGCCCCCACTCGACCACCTGTCCGGTGAACTCGATGCGGTGGGGCTTGATGACCAGATTATAGACGTAATGGTGGTTGGGCAGCCACTTGTCGATGGGCGTGGTGGTGCCCGTCAGCTTCAGCGTGTTGAGCTGGTAGGTGGTGGTGCGACTGGTGAAGGCATACTCCTCGGTGGGGACGGGGTTGCCGTCGGCATCGTAGGTATAGGTGGTGCCTTCGCTCTTGAAGGCGAGGTCGTAGTTGACGGTCAGCTGCGCGTCGTCGCCCAGGGCCTGGGGCAACAGCAGATATGCCTCGGTGGTCTTGCAGGCGTAACTGGTCTTCTGGGTGTCGTAGTCGGTCCAGGTGAAGGTGGTGGTACCCTCGGTGGCGGGTGCCACGGGCGGAGTGTATGTGGGTGTGAGCTGCGCCTTGTTGTAGATATTGGTGAGCTGTATGCCCTTGAGTGTGTAGTAGGCCAGGTCCTGGCGTGCCGCCTCGTCGACGATGACGCGAAATTCTATTTTTGCCAGGGCATGGCGGAAGAGGAAGCGCACGCGGTCGGTGACGGTGAGGTCATCGCGTCCTGCGGGTGCACCGGGCGTGACGGCCATGGTGCCGTTGGGCAGATTGGGCAGGAGGTCGGAGACCATGAAGTCCACCTGTTGCTTCACGTTGTCCTTCACAGCGAACTGGAACGAGGGGAGACCAGTGCCGGTGTTGTCGAGCAAGGCCGTGAGGCCCAGCGCAGTGACGTCGGCCGACGAGTTGGAGGTGTAGGGGTAGTAGGCGATGAAGCTCACCTTGTCCTCGTTCTCGTTGGGCCAGTATTTCAGGGGGGCGTAGCTGAAGGGCTGCTCCAGCCCGATGTTGGTGGCCTGCTGGTTGCACATGAAGTTGGGCGTGGCCGTGTTGCTCCATGTGGTGTTGTCGTGGTAGTAGGCATATACGCCGATGCTCTGTCCCGTCGGGATGGTGTTGTCGGCCAGCAGGGCCGAGTCGGCGCGGGTCACGGGCTGCGCCGTGTAGGAGGTGAAGGCGATGGGGCGCGGCGTGTTGACAGACGACTCCCCCTCATCGGCGGTGCATGCGGCCATGAGCACCATCAGGGTTCCTATGATACCAAAGCTGAGAATCTTCATGGCAGGTTGAACTTCAGTTTGAGGGTGAGGTCATACGTAGTGTTCCCGTTGAGGGGGCTGATGCTGATGCTGGTGGCATCGGCCAATGTCTTTTGATAGGCTGTCTTGACGCCTGCTGCCGTGATGATGGAATAGTCAACGACGCAGGAGAGGGTGAGCTCGGCCTGCGGGATGAGGTAGAGGTAGCTGGGTGCGTCGCCCATGCACAGGAGATTCGTCGAGGTGGTGGGGTCGGCGGAGTCGTAGGCTGTGTGAGCCACTCCGTCGGGCTGCCAGCTGTAGGGCAGGCCGTTGATATATCGGACCGACTCGGCGATGATGCCATAGGAGTCGGTATTTGTTTCGGGGTCGCAGTCGATGAAGATGGTGTTGTCGGTGTTGGTGGCCGCAGTGGGGTCGGCCAGCACCTGATTCTTCCAGGTGGGAGTGGTGCCTGTGGAGGTGAGGTCGAGTGTGCCTTTCTTGGCAAAGTTGCCTGTGAAGGTCACTCGCTCGATGAGCAGTTTGTCGTTGGCAGCCAATGGGGTGGCGCCCGAATCGTCGGTGAGGCCGAGGCTCACTTTTACGCGCGCCAGTGCGTGTTGCATCTGCATCTTGACCGGTTTGTTCTTGTTGGGGCGGTAGTCACCGTCGGTGGTAGCGTCGAGCATGGCCTGGGTCACGGTGAGGCTGTTCCACAGCAGATCGACATGGTTTTCGGGATGCTTTACGCGCGCGTACAAAATAAAGGGCTTTGGTTCGCTATTCGATGACATCCCCACGATGCCTGTGTTTGCAGGATCGTTCTGGAAGCTGTCGGCAGGTTTGCTGACATAGGGGGCGTAGGCGTAGAAGCATACTCCCACGGCCTGTGCAGGCCAGTATTTCAGGGGTGAGTAGGTCCAGAATCCCTTGCCGGAACCGTCGGCAAGGAAGTTGTATTCGACCTGTTGGTTATACATGATGTCTGGCGCAGACGTGTTGTCGTGCGCCATGAAGACACCGAAGCCGGCATAGCGCAGCTGGTTGTTCTCCTGCGTCAGGTTGCCCGTGTAGCCGTTGGTGGCGC
>Ga0310695_10005856_pt1 | contig 20965 bp, 14 predicted proteins | sample RumenRJG_04DNA_FD_203882 | JGI IMG/M metagenome (GOLD analysis project Ga0310695, IMG submission 203882) | Bovine rumen microbial communities from Lethbridge, Alberta, Canada - RJG_04 (v2) (version 2) | ecosystem: Host-associated > Mammals > Digestive system > Stomach > Rumen | place: Canada...
AGAGTGGAAGCAAAACAAGATTATGAAGAACTAATGATGGAGATGAGCCATTTATTTTATGCTTATTCAAAAGTAGTAAAAGGTGATGTTGATACATTTAATTGTGAACTTGAATGTATCAGTGAATCTGTAAAAACTATTTCTCAAAAGAAAGATGTATCTGATAAAGATATTTCTTATATCCGAAGAATAATTAGAGAATTGAAGATTAAGTTCAATGAATTTATGAAAGTAGGTTTTTAAATTGGCATACACTGAAATTCATAAAATTACAGCTACACTGAATGCAGCTCTTGATTATATATCTGGGGATAAGATTGAAGAAATTTCCGAGGAGTCTGTTGAAAGAGTATTATCTTTAGAAGATGCTCCTGAAGGAAAATCTTTAAATGATTCTTTGAAAGACTCTCTTGATTATGCAATGAATGATAAGGAAGGTACAATTACTTATAAAACTTATACTTCATTCAATTCTTGTTTCCCGATGGAAGGACAGAGTTTTGGAAAATTTATAATCGACCACTCTGCATATTGGAGCAAGGAAAAGCAAAATGATAAGAATAAAAAAGTCACTAAAGATAATAAAGAAGTTATTGCATGGCATTTGATACAGAGCTTTGAAGAAAGCATAAGACCAGAGATAGCAAATGAGATTGGAAGAAAACTTGTTGAAAGAATTATTCCGGAATTTCCTTGTCAGATTTCTACGCACACAAATACAGAACATACTCATAATCACATCATTCTATCTGCATGGGATATGGATGGAAAAAAATTCCATAACGATCATAAAGCGGTTGATTTAATTCGCAAAGTTTCTGATGAACTTTGTAATGAATATGGGCTACATGTTCTTGAAAATACAAGGGAAATGAAGCTTGTTAAATATAAAGATGCTGATGGTTATTTACATTATTATGAACCTACAGACAGAAAAAATGAAATGATCCGACAAAGAGAAAATGGGGAAGTTTCCAGGGATGATGTAAACAGCTATAGAAATACATATCAGTACGAAGAAAAAGAATCCAAAAAAGAAACAGTTCGTATCATTGTCAAAAGAGATATTGATTATTGGATTCCGCAAGTTTCTTCTTTTGAATCTTTGCTTCAAAGATTACGTGAGCAAGGCTACTACATTAGAGATAAAAAGAAAAATGGTGAATGGCTAAATTATATTACATATAAGCCGCCAATGTCAGAACGTGGAGCAAGAGATTATACTCTTTCTCAAGATAACTATTATAAACGAGTTAATCTTGAAAAGATTATCGAGGAACAATCGAAAGTTAAAACAGTTCCTAAAAACGATAAGATTAAATATTTTGATGAATATATTGTTGGCGAGTTTGATCCATATGAAGATATTGACGAACATACAAGATTAGAACGTGATAAGCAAAATGGTTTCTATGCAAAACGAAGAAGTGTGGTAGAAACAGAAGTAATTAAGGATATAAAAAAGAAATATGGAAGCTATGAGGGTAATGACTATAGTCGTTTGAATAAAAAAAATACAGCTTTAACTGATAAAGAAAAAATGCTCTTGGAATCAATTCAATTTCGTTGCGACTGTTTAAGGTTTTTGGAAAAGAAAGATATAAGAACCTTTGATGCCATCGAGGAGAGAATTGGTAAAGCTACAGAGGAGTTGCAGAAAATGAATGCTGCAATGAATGCATTAAAGACTGCAATTGAAAAGGAAAGAAATCTTTTGAGTCTTCCTGATGAAATTGAACGATTGTCATATAAGATTGCTGCCAATAAATTCAATGAAGGTTATATGGCAACAGAATATTTTGAAGATATAAAGAAAATTGAGGTTTATAAAAAAAGACTACAAGCAAAAGGACTTATTACTCCGGAAAAGCTTCAGGAACATAAAAATAAAATAAGAGCTGCTGAAGCAAAATTAAAGAATTTTGATGAACGAGCTGATATTTTAAATCGTGAAATGGAGAGTTATTCATATTTTAAGGATTATGTAAAAGTAATAGGTTATCAATATGAAAAGGAGAGAGAGGAAGTAAAGGATGAAAAGAAGAAAGACAATGCAAAAGAAATTCTTTGATGCGGTCAATAAAGATAATGTATATAAGATGAACGGTCAATATGTAATAACCGGCAAAGGGGACTCCTGGAACCAGGCAAAAAAAGAGATAGATGATTTATATAAATCATGGATTTTTGCTTGCGAGCTTCTAGGCCAAGGAGAAGATGAGGTGATTTCTCGAATTGACAGGTCAGAAATAATTGCTGAGTTGGAAGATGGAAAACGTCATTATTACTTCGTAGATAAAAAAGGCATTATTGGGGAACCATTTATTATAGATCCCAGTGATGAAGAACAAAAATTAAATCTTCATCTCATGCTGCTATATATTTCTTCCAAAGTAAATGATGCAACTAAGCAGCTTATAAGAAACTTTGTGAAACATGAACAAACTGTTTAAGATAATTTTAAAGAACACTTTCAGTCATTGAAAGTGTTCTTTTTTTGCGACCTTTTTTCAATAAAGAGGTTAAAAAATATTTTGGAAAATACTTGTATTTTTCAAAATATCATATATAATTAAGTGTGTTGGTGTAATGCTATACAAACACACTTTCAAAACGATATAAATTCCTCACCGTGAGGACGAAAAGAAAGGATTGGGTATATGGCAGATTTAGGAACTGATGCAGGACAAGCTACGCTTAATCTTTCAACCAAGGCTTTAGAACTTTTAGCAAAACTGTTGGATAAGATTTTTAAATTCATTGAAAATCATCCAGCTAGAAAAAAAGCTAAGTTGGAATATAAGGTGGCAAAATCAAAACACAGTCGTGAATTGGCTTTGAAAAAAATTGAAGGCAAGATTGGAATGACAACACAGAAAAAAATGAAGGCTACAGGGAAGCCTTTGTGGAATGTTGAAGCAATCTTATCCAAAGAAGATATGAAGTTATTTTCTGAATTAGCCAAGAGATATGATTTAACTTTTACCGGACTAAAAATAAATGGTTCTGACAAAAAGGAACTTCAAATTTTTAAAGAGGATATAGATAAATTTGAGAGAGTGCTTGCTAGGCTTCATAACGAAAAATATTTAAACAAAATTCACGAGGAACTGAAAAAATTAGAAGATAAAGGCTATGACAACCTGACACCGGAAGAAAAAGAAAAATATGACGGTTTAAAAGCATTAATGGAAAATCATATAGACCAAGAAATAGAAAAGTTCAATGAAGAAATGAATGATTCTATTTTGAAAGATGCCGTTCTTGATGAAGAAGGTAATCTTAAAAAAATGGATCTAGAGGAAGGTCTTAACAGATTGACAGGTTACAATCTTTCAAAACCTGATTCCGGAGATTTTGTAATTGCTGATGCAATTAATCCAGGTAACTACATCAAAGTTCATGGATTTGATGATACATTCACAAATGAAAAAGGGCAAGAAATAAATTATGTTCGTTCTCAGTATGAAGTATATAAGAATAATGAACTTGTAAAGAGTTTTGATGATAAGAGATATCAGGGAAGACCTAAAGGATATTGGAACAGTATTAGAGAGGAAATGAACAATCTTCTTAATAAACCTAAATACTTCTATAAATTCAAAACAGAAGATAGATATAAAATCTGGGCTGAAGATGTTATAAGACAGAACGAACAGGAACTTAACAACAATACAATCGAGTCTCTTAAAGAAGAGCTTAAGAATAAGGGATTTGATTATAAAAATGAAAATCCGGTATTAGCGCACAATGAAGCTGCAAAGGATGGAACTGTTATTCCTGAAGGGCAAGCAATAGATCGTGAATTTATTAAAAAAATTATCGGTCAGAGCAACCTTACAACAACGGAGCAAAAACTTGATTTCAAGGAAGCATTCCTTATTGGACAGACGATAGAATCATTGGACAGAGTTAATAGTCTTGATGAACAGCTTGGAAATAAAAATGCTGAAATTATTGTTGAGGATAATCCTGAAAAGAAGAGCGTATTAGAAAAAGAGTATGCAGAGCTTGAAAAGCAGCTTAAGGCTGAAAAGAATAATATTGTAGCAATAAAGAATGAAAGAAAGAAGATAAATGCAGCTCAAGCTGAACGTAATGTTGCGAACGGGAAGACTAAAGATGCACGTACTCGTGATGATCGTGATGAGCACATCAGAGAAAATGAGGAAACGTTTGCGCAGCAGTCACCGGAAGATTGGTTGTCTAATATAGAAGAAGTTAAATTAAAACAACAGACAGCTAACAATAATGATTTAGGTCAGAAAAATCAGACTATGGAACATTCTACGGTTGCTAAAGATGCTGTAGCCAAAGATACGGTAGGACGTGAAAGATAAATTTGTCCTCACCGTGAGGACAAATAAGGAGTTTACTTTATGGATATAAGATATGGATATCGTCTTTTGCAAAAGAGTTTGCTCACAAATAAGATGGTTGATTGTCATATTGGTGCTTATGGATTTGAGAATGAAGACGCAGCCTTGAAAAATGCTAAGAAAAGGTTAGAGGAAATTCATGTTGGTGCTATTAGCTCTTGGGCTATTGAAACCTACTCATATCCTTTAGACGAAACTGTAGACAATAAGCTTGCTTCAATTACACCTTTTCCAAAAAAGAATGATAAAGATAAGGAGAATGTAAATGAAACCTAAAAAGGAGAGTTCAATACAGTATGTGTTATATGCAGCTCTTCTTCTAGTAATTCTTTATTTTGCTTTTCATTTTGCTTATTGCAAGGCTTATACAGATGTTCTTATTTCTAATGGCACGATAAATGCCAAAGATGAAACAAGTACAATCTTTAAAATTCTAGGACAAAAACTTTCAAGTGATCCGTTTGGTTTTGTCTGGACTAGCGAATTTACCTTTAATTATTTGCTTTACGGTTTTCTAGGATGGTTCATTGTAGTAGCGGCTATCGAAAACTCTAAAAAGAATTATATTCACGGAAAAGAGTACGGTACAGCCAGGTGGGGAAAATTATCTGATATTAAAATGCTTTTCTCTGAAAATATAGCAAAGAAAGAAATTGCAGAGGTTGTAAAAAGAAGAAACCCGATTCAGAGAAGATTTATTAAAAGAAAAATCATAAAGTATTGGACGAACGAAGGTAAAAGAATTGAAAAGCTTCTAAAAGAAGATGCTGCAATCAAGAGATTCAAACTTGATGATGATAAAAAAATGGGTGTTGATATATCTAAATATCCGCAGCCCAAAAGTGATGAAGCTATTGAAGCAGAAGTAGCTTTGTTGGTTGAGAACAATATTAATAGGGAGTGGAAACCTGTTCAATATGAATCAGAATACAAGGAAAGAATTAAAGAGATAAGAACAAGTCCTTTTTATTCTGATGATGAAAGAAAAGTACAGGAATTGAAAGCCCAAGAAGAACTTAAAAAGAAATCTGAAGATTTTTATAAAGCAAAAGGCGAAGAGTTAAGAATCAAAGCTAAATACCATAATATGGATATGCTTTTGACTGAGACGGAAAAGATTTCTTTCTTAAATAAGCAGTCGGTAAATATGAACACGCTTGTTGTAGGTGGTTCCGGTTCAAGAAAAACTCGTGGTTTTGTAATGCCAAATCTTTTACAAGCTCACTCATCATTTGTATTTACGGACCCAAAAGGAGAAGTTACTGAAAAAGGAGCTTACTTTCTTGAAAAAGTACAAGGATATAACGTTAGAGTGTTAGATACGCTCGATATGGCAAAAAGTGCTTGCTTTAATCCGTTTTTGTATTTGCACCCTGAAAGACCTGGCTACACAAACAGAGTAATATCTTGGGTTGAAACGTTAGTACTAAATACTGACCTTGGAAAAATGAAAGAGCCACCTGATCCGTTTTGGCCAAAAGCTGAAAGGATGTTTATTCAGGCTTTAGTATATGCAATCCCAAAAGCTTTTAGTGAAGAATATCAAACTTTTGAGACGTTTCTTCTTCTTATGAGTATGTTGGTGATTAAACCCGAAGCACAAGAAGACTATAACTCTGATTTAGATATATTCTTCCGACTTTATAAAGATAAGGTGGGGGACGATTTCGCATATCAAACATATGCTGAATTCAGAAAGAAGGCACCTGATAAAACCGGAAATTCAGTACTTATGACAGTACTTGCAAGAATGCAGCCATTTAGAAGCCCTGAAGTGCTTAGAGTACTAAGTAGAGATGAAATGCATCTGGATAGGATTGGAGAGGAAAAAACAGCTATCTTTGTTATTGTTCCACCAACGGATAAAACATATTCGTTTATTTCGGGAATGCTCTTTTCAATTCTTTTTCAAGAGATTCAGTATAGCGCAACGGTTGTTCATAAACATGAAGGCCAAAGATTGCCTGTACCGGTTCGATTCATACTAGACGAATTTAGAAATACCTGTAGGATTCCTAATTTCATCGAGATACTTGCGTATGCACGAAGTTTTGGTGTTGGTATAGCAGTAATTCTCCAATCTTTGGAACAATTAAAAGAAATCTATGAAAAAGAGTGGGGAGTAATTGTAGATAACTGTAGTTCTTTTTTGTTCCTTGGCGGAGTAAGGCACAATGAAACGTTAAATTACATAAAGGAGCTTTTGGGACAAGGAACGTTTGACAAAAAGACCACAGGCAGAACAAGAGGAAGACAAGGTAGTAGTTCAACAAATGATGATGTAGTTGGACGTTATCTGTTAGATCAAGCAGAAATAAATAATTCTGTTGCTAATGATGAATGTTTACTGTTTGTAGCAGGCAGACCACCGTTTTTCTCTAAGAAATATTCTTACGAAAAGCATCCAAACTACATATTTACATCAGATGCTGATAGTAAATATTCATATGAACATAAAGCAACTATCATTCCTCACGGTGAGGACAAAAAAGACGTAGACATTAAGGAAAAGCTAAAGCCTGATTTTAAAGAAATAGCAAAAAAAGCAGGCATTGAATTTAAGGATATTGAATTTGATATAGATCAGGAAGCAGCTGTAAGAAGACTTGCAAAACATCTTAATGAATATGATGTACTTCCGGATGATGAGCTTATGGTCGAGGATGGAGAAACTTCTGAGATAGATACTTGTAATGATTTTGAAGATCTATTAAGGGATGAAGAACTGGATTTGTTTACTGCAACACCAATTAGTGAAATGCAGAATCAATCATCAATGAATGATGTTGAAATGGATATTATTAAGTCCTTAAGTTTCATGATTAAGAACATTGATGAGCTAGACATACTTTCGGATGATGAGCTTATGGTCGAAGACGGAGAGACTTCTGAAGAGGATGTTAATACTGCTTTTGAAGAATATCTTGAAACGACAAATGAAGATGATTATGTGATGGATGATGAGGAAGAATCCGAAGCAAAAGAGTCGCTGATGCAAGACTTAAATGATATGCTAGGCGAATTTGATTTAGGCTCTATTGATGAAATAACAAAGAGCGAAGAAGTAACAATAGATAATGAAGAAACTGCATAGTATATTTTCTTTTTTATCGCTTATTAAATGTGAAAAGCATTTGATATAGAAACTATTAAAAAACATTTTAAAGTAAGGAGAAACCACAATGAAAAGAATGTCAGTAAAGGAAAATGTAGGAAAGTTTATGAATCGTCACGCAGCTACAATCGCTGTATGTGCTGTTTGCACACTTATGATTGCAGGTCAGGTGTTTGCTGCTGATGCACTTTGGAACACAATCGCAGATCTTATCAAGACTTGGGTTACTCGTCTTGGTGGTGTAGTAATGTTCGTAGGTGGTGTTATGTTCGGTCTTGGTTGGAAAAATGATGATGCTGATGGAAAGACTCGTGGTATCAACACAATCATTGCCGGAGCTATCGTAGTTGCCGTAGCAGCTCTTACATCACAGTTCTTTGCATAAGAGGTATGAAAAAGAAAAGAGGTAAAAGATGGATTTTGCTAAAGGTTGGTTGAAAAATCTACTTCATGAAGCTTTTACCAGTTTTGATACTCTTGTCAATAATGCTGTTAGTGTCCTTACCGGCGGCGGAGATGCTTTAGGCTGGTCCGCCGACGATGTATGGACACAAGTAATTGGTCTATCGAATGCGTTAAAACCGTTTTGCTACATAGTTATTGGTATATGTTTACTGATAGAGTTAGCACAGGTTGCATCCAAAGTAGATATTATCAAGTGGGAGCACGGTCTTAAGATTGCTGTGAAGATGGTTCTTTCAAAAGCAATGATAGATATAGCTCCTACTTTCTTAAAAGCTTGTTATAATCAAGCAGCTTTATGGATTGGCAGTCTTGGCGTATCGGGTGGGTCTTCCCTTGGAACCTATTTGACAGCAACAATCGATGCAGAGGTAGATAGTATATCTGGTAATATTTTTCAGCCGTTGTTATTGTTTATTGTTTGTTTATTGCCACTTATGGCGGTTAAAATTTGCGGTCTCTTAGTTGAAGTCATTGCATTCGGTAGAATGTTTGAACTTTACTGTTTGCTATGTGTGTCTCCTTTACCATGTGCTTTCTTTCCTTTAGGAGATGGAAGTGGCGGTGGTTATAGTAGAATCACACGTAAGTTTTTCTTAAATTTTATCGGAGTGTGTCTCCATGGAGTAATGATTATTATCAGTATTAAGCTGTTTGGAATAATGATGACTTCTGCAGTTAATTCGATGGCAACGGGCGGAGCAGATGCCGCTACAAATGTTTCAAATTTGTGTTATGCAATGCTCTTGGGTGGAATAGTTCTCGTTATGGCTTGTGCAAAGAGCGGACAATGGGCTAAATCGATTCTTGATGCAGGCTAATCTTTAAGAAAGGAGGGTACAGTCGTGATTGCAGTTAGAATTCCTGAAGAAATACGTAAATACAAAGAAAAGCTAGCCTTTGGATTAACAGCCAGGCAGCTTGTATGCACAATTATTACAGGAGCTATATGTATTCCTTTGTATTGGAAAGGCAAAGATATAATTCCTGAAGATATACTTGGATGGGCAATAATACTTATTGCGCTACCTTTGTTATCAATCGGATATGTAAGGATAAATGGTGTGACAATGGAAAGAATGGCTAAAATCATTTTTCTTACGCAGTTCCTTTATCCGGTAAAGAGAAAGTTTAAGTCTGAAAACGCATTTAGGACATGGCAGGATATGGCAGATGCAGAAGACAGACCTAAATCTCAAAGAGACAGAAAAAAGTTAGCAAAATACAAAGAGGAGTTAGCATTGGAAAAGACTTTTTTACTTGCAGAAGCAGAAGCAAATGGAGAAGCTACTTATACAAGTGATGTTGACAAGGAAGCTGCTCCATATGATGTTGAAACTGAAAAGATCCTCACCGTGAGGAATCCTTTTAACAACAATAAAGACAAAAAGGATAAAAAGGAAAAAGAGAAGAAAAAAACGGAAACAAAGCTTGCAAAGCAGGCAAGAGCAATTGAGCAGAAGCAGCTTGATAATCCGGAGTATATTCCTACAAAAAAGGAATTTGAAATTCTCAAAAAATATAAAGCGGAGCAGCTTAAGCTTCGTAAGCAAGAGATTGAAAGAGGAAAGAAGCAGCTTAAAAAGAAGAACAGTGTTCTTCAGAAACGTAGAAAAGCTACTACTGTTATTCCTAAAACGGTACAGCAGTCAATTCCTTTTATTGCGGATTATGATGAAGGTATCTTTGAGGTTGAACCTAATAAGTTCAGCAAAATGTATGTAATTAAGGATATCAACTATAAGACTGCACAGCAGGATGAGCAGATTGATATTTTCGTTAAGCTTGGTGAGTTCTTCAATTATTTCTCTGATGAAATGAGATTTCAGATCTGTGTAGATAACAGAACAATCTCAAAGAAAGAGCAACAAAGGAAAATCTTCAAGCAGATGAAGAATGATGGTAATGACCATCATAGAGTTGAGTTTAATAAAGTTATTGCCAGAGCAATGAGCATTGGTAAAAATGATATGAGCTTGCAGAAGTACATCACTGTTACCATTGATGCAAACTCACCTATTGAAGCATTACTTCGTTTTCACAAGATTGATGCTGAGGTAATTCAGAACCTTAAGAAAATCAGTTCTGACGGTAGAGCTTTAAGCACAACAGAAAGACTTTCTTTCTTCCACGACAAGTTCAGAAGAGGTAGAGAAAGCGAGTTCCATATTGACTATGACTATATTAAAAAGCAAGGTATTTCATCAAAGGATTACATTGCACCTGAATATATGGAATTCAGACCAAAGCATGTACAGATTGAGGATGAGTATTATAGAATTCTTTATCTTAATAATCTTCCTAAATCTTTGCAGGATGAGTTCTTTGCAGAGCTTGTAGATCAGGACTTCCCAATTACTACTACTTTATCTATACAGCCGGTAGCCCAGGATAAAGGTCTTAGAATCGTTAAGAAGCAGCTTACCGGTATTGAAGCAAATAAGATTGATGCAGAAAAGAGAGCTATTAAATCCGGATATTCACCGGAGACAATTCCTCACTCTATCAAAGATGCTCATGTACAGGCAGAAGAGCTTTATGATGATATGCTCAACAAGAATCAGAAGATGTTCTTTGTAACAATAACATGTCTGGTACATGGAAAAGATTTAGATGAACTTGATGCAAACTGCAATCTTATTGCAAGTATTGCAAGAAAATACACTTGTCAGATGCAGTGTTTGACAATTCAGCAAGAAGAAGCTTGGAGAGTTACATTACCATTTGGCTATCATCCACATGATATGTGCGTTGATAGAGCACTTACTACAGAATCATCTTCAATCTTCATGCCATTTAGAAATCAGGAGCTTTTCCATAGTGGCGGATTCTATTATGGAAGAAATAGTATTTCTCAGAACCTTGTTATTGTAAACAGAACTGCAATGAAGACACCGTCCGGATTTATCCTTGGTTCATCTGGATCCGGTAAGTCCTTTGCGGTAAAAAGAGAAATGCTTAATGTATTCCTTGATGATGATAAGACAGGAATCCTTGTCATTGACCCTGAAAATGAGTACTCGGCAATTTGTAAGTGCTTCGGTGGTACGGTTATCAAGATATCTGCAGATTCAGAGTTCTACATCAATCCTATGGATATGATTGAAGATTATGGACTCGATGAAGACGATGATCCCGAAACTACACCACTTAGCACAAAGAAAGAAAAAGCGTTAAAGAAGAAATCTGATTATATTTTGTCTATCATTGAAAGAATGATTTCGATGGGAGGTTCAGATACAGCTTCTATGATTACTCCTTCTCAGAAGACTATCGTAGATAGATGCGTAAGAAAAGCTTATGCAGAATATCTTGATCATGATTTTGATACAGCGTATCTACCAACACTTTTGGATCTCCAGGATGCGCTCGATGAAGAGGGAGAACTTAGCGTTGATGCTCACTATGTAGCAGAAGGTGTTGAGTACTTTACACGTGGATCCATGGATGTTTTCTCACATAAGACAAATGTTGATGTTAGCAACAGATTTGTTGTATTTAACGTAAGAGATTTAGGTGAGCAGCTTCGCCAGATAGCACTTATTATTGTATTCGACTTTATCTGGAACAGAATGGTTGAAAACAAAAATAAGGGTGTAAGAACTTACTGCTACTGTGATGAAATCCATGTAATGTTCAAGAGCTACTATTCAGCTGATTACTTAAAGCAGCTGTATAAGAGAGGTCGTAAGTATGGTCTTGTAATCACAGGTATCACACAGGATATTGAAGACTTGCTACAGTCCGACCAGGCTAGAGGAATGTTGTCAAACTCTGATTTTATTATGATGCTGAATCAGAAGCCTGAAAACTTAAGAGTTCTTGCAGGTATGCTTAATATATCAGAGTCACAGATGGGCTATGTAACCAATGCAGATTCCGGTAACGGACTTTTGTTTGCTGAAAATACACTTGTTCCATTTGAAGACAAGTTCCCTGAAGATAGTTATCTGTACAAGCTTCTTTCTACCAAGTTTGGTGAGGGAGATGAATCAGATAAGGAAATGGCAGAGTATGTTGAAAAGCTTATTGCTAGCAGCAACTTTGTTGCACAAAAATCTGATAAGGAAATTGAAGACGAGATCAAGGACAAATATGGTGTAAAGGCATCTTAAATAACTTAAATCCTCACTGTGTCCTCACGGTGAGGATTTTTGATGAAAGGAAGTAGTTCGAGTGGCAAAATACAATAAAACAAATGATGTTTCGGGTGTTGGTAGAAACGCTAATAACTATGAAGCTCAGAATACATCTAAAAATACTACAACAAAATCTACTTCATATAATGACATAGGCAGAAAAGTAAAAACAGATAATGTTCAAACTTCATCTCAAATGCATTCATCTGCTATAAGCCGAACACAAGAAAACACAAGCAGTTACTCTTCAAATAAGTTTGTGGAATCCGCTTCGTCTTCTCATTATGAAAGAAAACCGGATATTCAGGGTGATTATGGGAAAAATAATGATTATAGCTATAGTAAACCCAATAGCTATGTAGGAACATCTAATCACGTAAATTCTTCTTTTATTGCTTCTAAGCCGGTTTCAGGAAGAACACATACATCATTGAGTGAAGATTCTCTGAAAAATGCTCTTGGTTCAATGAATTATGAGGTAAATCGTAAGACAGGTACAAGTCATGTTCAGACTGCATCGCAAGCTCAAGTAATGGCTGCTATGCGAACGGTTACTTCAACAAATAGCTATAATTCCAATCATATCAGTAGCGGTTATCAGCCTAGACTTAATAGTAAAATGGGCGGTTTTGATGCTGTTAGACATTCTTACGAAAATAATTGGAGAACTTCTGATAGCTCAAATTTTATAAGTGCTTCGAGAATGTCTATATATGGTGACGTAAATACTACGGTTACTCTTAATAAAGAGGAATTAGAGGTTTTTTCAAAGTTTGCTAAGAAAAGTGGGATGGCTTTTGAAACTGTTGCAGATGGAGCCAATACACAGATTTTTATAAAACCAAGTGAACTTGGAAAGCTTAAAGAAGTAACATCTCAGATAGTTACAAGCAATAACAAGGCATCTATTGTAGATAAACTAAATAAAGCATCAAATTTCGCAGGTGGTCTCAAAAATGGTGCGGTCTCAGCATTAAATCAAGTTTCTAAGCTATCATCGAGTGATGATATGGGAACGGCTGCTGTAGGTAGTATGGTAAGCGCAGCGGTTTTAGGTATTAAAGGTTTTGAAACAGCTCAAAGAGTATCTGATATAGGAATCAAGGGCGGTGCTGCAACAATAAAAGGGGCAGCTGCTGTAGGTGATTTCGCAGTTAAAGGATACAAGACTGTTGATAGTTTTGTTGGAATAGCTCGTGTAACTCCGCTATCAAACAATGCTTTTCAGGTTTTAAAAAGCCAGGCATTAGGAACAGGATTAGACCAGACGCAGATTGCAAAAGGCCTTTTAAAAACTGCTCAGAACGCTCAGACAGTAATAAATCATGGTGTAAATGGTGTTCAGACAGTAATACATGCAACTATAAAAACCGGTCAGCAGATTGTGATTGCAGGTAAAGTAACAAGAAATGTCTTCGCAGGAGCTTATTCTGCCAAACAGATAATCCATGCTGCAGGGTATGGTATTGGAAAAGGAGCTGCAGCCATTGGATACGGAGCAAAAAAAGTAGGTGTAAGTGGAATTAAGGCAGCGGCTAAAGGCGTTAGATGGACTTTTGTAAAAGGCTTTCCAAAGACTTTTAAATTCCTTGGAAAAGGTTCTATTGGTACATGGAGATTTGGAGCTAAAGCACTTATGGGAAGCGGTGATCTTGGGCTACAATCTGTAGGAACTGCAATGGAAGCTTCTTACCAAGCTGCAAACGTGTCTGTAAAAACAGTAAAAGCTACTGCAAAAACTATACAGACGGGTGGAAAAACCATTGTTTATGCCGGAAAAGGAGCATATAGAGCCGGTAAAGGTGTAGTACAAGGCGTTAAATTTATAAAGAACAACGGCCTTAAAGCTGCATGGAACAAAGCCAGACAAAAAGCCGGTAAAGCTGCGGTAAATGGTCTTAAAAATGCGGGTAATGCATTGTTGGAAATATTAAAGCGATTTGGAACAAAACTTATTGTTCCACTTGCTGTAATAATAGTTGCAGTGGTCGGCTTTAATTTATTAGCTACACCGGTGATGGCTGTGGCTGGTATATTTGGCGGTGTTTTCAATGATGAGAATGGCAATGAAGTAAATATTGATGATTATCTTTGTGATAGCACAAAAGGTGTTCCGGCTAAAACAACTGCTCTTAAAAATGAGATAGTTGACACTCTTACAGCTGCCGAAGGTTCATATGACATAGTAAGATTTAGAGCTAATACATCAGAAGGAGCTGGCGGACTTGTTACAGAGCATACATATGAAGCAGTAAGCGCTGTTTTTCCATCTGATGATGAAATAATAGAAATGATTAAACCATTGTTTCAGGCTGTTATTCTTATGAATTATGACAACAATCCTACTGAAGCGCAGTGCCAGGACATACTAGATCATATAATGGATACAATGTTTACCATTGTTCAGGTAGATACTACAGAGTACTGCGGACAAGATATTGTTACCGGAGAAGGAGAAATAGATTATTGCGATTCTTGCGGAGCAATTCACGCTCACGATGATTGTCCTAATAAGCTTGGTGTTGCTTATCATTCCTCGTATACGTGTGATAGATGCTGCTACTATGAGGAACATTCATATTACGATCCTGATTTGGGAGACTATGTAACATATACTACGGAAGAGTGTGGAGGTCATATCGATTGTGGCGGTCATAGTGTTACTACTTACACACTTAACTGCGATGGTATCTATTCTTTAGTACAAGAGTATTTCTTGGATCCAATTGATGATCTTGAAAATACATCACCACGTACAGACGAACAAGAAAAACAGTTATATACCATCAAAGAATACTATGAAATCTTTGAAGAAATGGCAAGACACGTTGGCATAGGTGGCTATTCAGGTGGCTTGACTGTTGAAGATTTAAGCGGTGTACAGTGGGTAAATGGTTCTAGAACAGGCTGTAATGCAATAATTGAGTTCGCTAAACAGTATTTAGGCAATATAGGGGGACAGCCATTTTGGTCTAACCTTGGATTCGAGTCAAGAGTTGCTTGGTGTGCATGTTATGTATATTACGTAATGGAACATTCTGGATATGGTGGTAGTTACCCATCTTCAAGCAATTATGCATATTGTCAAACAATGGCAAATGCCTTTTCTTCTGCCGGAAGATTTGCAAATAGTGACTTTACAGATATAGTTGCCGGCGATGTAATCTATTTCGATTGGGGCGGTGATGGACACACAGATCATACAGGTCTTGTAATAGGACGAGATGAAACAAAAGTATACACTATTGAGGGTAATTCCGGCGATAAAGTCAAAATCAAGTCATATAACCTCAATTCAAGCGTTATATATGGATATGGTCTTATGAATTACTAATTTACTATTGTTTCACGTAATAATTCTGATATAATTATATGTGTGTTTGTGTTGTATTACACTAACACACATATACAAAATTACGTCCTCACCGTGAGGATGAAAGGAGCAGTTCAATGAATTTTGGAGAGCAGAGAAAAAATGCAACTAACAGAGTTTCTTATGGCAATCCTAATACCGGAAACATGAAGGCTTATTCAAATAATGGGCTTAATCATGATAAAAGAGCCACTGGGTTAAATCATCAAACACACCCTGACAGGCTACAACATCGACAAACAGATAAATTTGGCAGATAGGAGAAAGGAACAAATAATGAAAAAAACAATTAAATTTATAGCATGCTTTATATTGATGTTTGCTTGCCTTATAACAGGATTTCCAATTGGTTCAAGTGCAAGTAATCTTTATACAAAGACTGTACATGCTGCTGAACTCAATTCTACTTTTACAGTTAAATTCATGATTGTGGATTCGACTAATAGTTATCCAGGAACAAGCTTTAAGGTTTCTTTGGAAGACGTAATGGGGGAAGCTTCTACTGAATATGAAGTAAAAAAAGCTGCTTCATGGGGCAATAATTCAGGTAATGTTCCAAGCATATCTGTAGCTGCACCTACAACTTATAATATTTCTATCAGCGGATTAAATGATGGCTATAAGCTTAGAGATTTCATGTCTGGTAGTGATATAGAATCATCTTTTGCAGCTACTAATAATGGAGAAAAGACCTTTTATTGGGAAATTGTGGAAGGTAGTGCAGAAACTACAGACAATGAGGGCGCTACAGTTACAGCTGCTACTGCTACAACCAATGTAGTCGCTGAAAATGCTGATGCGGAAAATGTTTATGCTGAGTATCTAGATACTATTTCTTTTATTAAAGATGATAGTACATGGAGCGATATGCTTAACTCATACTCTTCAATTCCTATAAATGTTCAAGTATTTGGTGAGATTTATTCTAAGTCTGTTAATAAAGGAGACAAGACAGAGGAAGATATGATGGCTGAGTATGAAGCAATGCCTGATTTTGACAAGTTCTTGTGGGTTACAACATATCTTTTTATGGCTGATAAGATTCAAAAAGGTCTTCCAGGGGATCTTACTTATGAAAAAATGTTAGAAAATTCAGCTTGTCCCATTAAGATGATGCAGATAGGAAATAAGACCGACTCAGACAAAGTTATTGCAGCATATGAAAAACTTCTTAAGTGGCAAGCTGATTATATAGCAGCTAATGGAAGTCCTTTTAACTTTATCAATAATCGTTCTTATCTTGAAGAAATGGGAGTATCAAAAGTTGATACAACTGCACAGGACGAAAGAGTAGAGGAAGCAAAGAAAGAACAGGAAGAAATTGAAAAGGCTGTTGAAGAATTAAAAGAGGATGAAAAAGAAAAGGATAAAGGTATTTGGTCAGATACTTTTGATATTCTTTCTTCTAACTTAATTACAATCTTGGTACTTGCGGTTCTTTTATGTGGACTTGGATATGTTATTTATTTAAAGAAAAAGAACAACTATACAGATGAGATTCACGAAAAATAAAGGAAGGTATTTAAAATGGGAAGTAATTACGAACAGCTACTAAAGAAAAAGCAGGATAAGCTCGACAAACTCTATGGTATACTTGAAGAAACGAAAAGTAAGATAAAAGTATTAGAAAATGACATCAATGCTTTAAAGGTGACGCATGATGCTGAACAGTTCGGAGCGTTGAAGAAGGATCTTACTTCAAAACATTATAATGTCGATGCTATTCTTTCTGCTATTAAAGATGGCAAGATTGATTTGAGCGCATATGCTATTAATCAACCACAGCCACAACCACAGACAACGTTTAGCGGAGGGATAAGGGAAAGTTAAGAGGTAAAAGATGGCAACTAAGAATTCTAGTGGAAATAACAGTTTTAAGGATGAATCTGTCATGAAAGAAGTACAAGACAATCTAGAATTCAAGATCATAACCGGTGAACTTGCACCGGGCGATAAATTCCCACCTATCCGTGATCTAGCAGAAACGTATGATATTGGAACTTCAACTGCACAGAAGATAGTCAATAATTTGAGCGCAGAAGACATTATAGTAAAAAAACGAGGGGTTGGCTTTTTTGTTAAACCTTTTGTGAAAGGTAAGCTTATGGATAAGCATATTGCTGATTGCAAGAGAATGTTCAGGATTGCTATCGACTATGCAGTTAAACTTGGTCTTGATTCACAGGCTATTGTTGCTGAACTGCTCAAAGGAGATAAAGAAGAATAATAGCCTCAAATGAGGTGAAATATGGATACTAACTTAATAAGCCTTTTAACAAAAGGCAGTAAGCTTGTAAACCTATATACGGGAGATGTTTATTTATTTATTGAACAAGTCGGAGATAGTCAATTTGTGAAAGCTGTTCTCCAGGCTGAAGAAAAGTGGAACAAGTATAAAATGATCTACGAAGATGTTCCTGAAAAGGAATTGATTGTGGATGCTGCAGAGCTTGTTCCAAACGATAAAATTCCTTTTATTTCTGTAAAAGGAAAGAAGTTATTTGATGTACGTAACTTGGATATTGTGACATATACAAGAAAAAAGGAAACAATAAAAGCAAGGGTTGTATATCTTGGCAAAGGAAAAGAAGATAAAGATGCGGTATTTACTTTTGTAGGACAGGATGGACAGGATATATCTGATACCGGAAAAGGATATACAGCTGAGCAATTTGCTAATGACTATAATACCAAAAAGAAAGCAGTAAAAAGAATAACTGTAGAAGATGGATTCTTTGCGGAGATTGATACTAGATTTAATGTTATAGATATCGACACTGCAAAGGACGAGAAAAAGAAGGTTTCTGTAAAGAAGATTTCTTTTGAAAAGGTATATAAGCCACTTAATGCTTCCGGACTTCGCAAGAGAATGAAGAAGCTTGGATTCTATTACAAGGATGAAAAAGCTTATAAAAAGCTCAGCTTATGGGCTATAAAGGTTAAAAAGCAAGAGGAAGTAGCTATCACTGAGGAATATGTGAGAAAACTTGCAAGTGAAAATTCTCAGGAATATAAGCTTGGCAAATATTCATATTTTGAAGCTTATAACATTGCAAAGCAGCTGTTTGTTTTGGATGCAAAGCACAATTACCAGATTGAGCTTGCAAATATAAAGCGTAAGGCTACCATCGATGTTACAGAAGAAGAGAAGGCTTATACTAAGGCTAACATTGAAAGGCTTGATAAAGAAATAGCTGATTGTGACAGTAAGCTTGATGAACTTAATGGATTCAGAAAGACTATCCTTGATGATTTCAAGAAAGAAATCGCTGCTGAAAAAGCAGAAAAAAATAAGGCAAAGAAAAAGGTCCGTAAGAGCAAATCCATTAAGAACAGTGATGTTTCTGATGAAAAAAATGCAGATGAAAAAATTGCATAGTGCATCATTCAAAAGAACAATAATCTTATAATATTTTCGTTAAAAACAATACTGATACTCACCGTGAGGACAGAAAGACATGGTGAGCTTATGGACTATAACGATTTTAATAAGAAATTAAAAGAACACAGTAAAGACTTAAAAAAATACGGCGCTATTCTTTTCATTGTTGGTTGTATTATGATGTATTTACCGTACATATTTTAATTTTGTTTTGTTGGGACGTTCATGGGAGAGTAATAATAGTAACCTATTGTTTAGCTAAGTCCTCACTGGGGTATAGATGGTGCATGATTCATTTCATGCACCATTTTTTTAAGGAGCGATTATTGATGAAGAATGACAGTACTTTTCATAGTGAAGCTTTTAAGCCTACTTATGACAAAGGTAAAAAAAGGAGATGATGATAATGGGCTATAAGCTATGCACGGCCGAAAAACCTTCTGTGGCAAAGGATATCGCAGAAGTAATAGGGGCAACTACTAAAAAAAACGGATATTTTGAAGGTAATGGTTATAGAGTAACTTGGGCGGTAGGACACCTTGTAGGACTTGAAGAACCTGAAAGCTATGGATTCATGAAACAAAAAGAAATTTATGAAGATGGAAATGCAGACAAAGCATGGAGCGAGCTGCCTATCATTCCATCAGAATTTAAGCTTAAAGTTCTAGAACCTACCAAAGACCAATTTAAGATAGTAAAAGAGCTTATGCTATCAGATGATACGGATGAAATCATAGATTGCGGAGATATGGGTCCTGAAGGACATATCTTGCAGTGGTTTATACGTGTAAAAGCTGGATGTAAAAAGCCGGTGAGACGATTTTGCGCTACTTCAATGACAAAAGAAGCTATTTCTTCTGCAATGCAAAATCTGAAGCCTATAGAAAATTATACAAATATAATTAAAGGCGAATACTGTAAGAAAAAGGCAGATTGGATCATCGGAATGTCTCTTAGTAGAGCTGGATCTTTGAAGTATAACACTAATTTTAGTGTTGGAAGAGTTCAGAGTCCTACATTATACTTTATTGTCAAGAGATACATTGACGTTACGAATTTTAAGCAAAAAGATTTTTATACGATGAAAGCTGATTTTGAAGGCTTTTCAGTATTTTGGAATAAGGACAACGATGGTCTTTTTGATAGAGCAGTAAAGGATAGTGACAACAGGGTTACACAGAGATTTGTTATAGACAATAAATGCCAGGCTATTAAAGATAGTAAATATGGCACAATTACAGAACTTAAGACAGAAAAGAAGGCTACTAACAGACCGCAGCTTTACGACATTACAGAACTAGAGCGTGATGCTAATAGAAAATATGGATACACTGCAGCTGAAACATTAGCTACAGCCCAGGCTTTATATGAGACTCAAAAAGTTCTCAGTTATCCTAGAACCGATAGCCGCTATATAACAAGCGATTTAGAGCCTTATATGGCTGATAGAATAAAATCTATAGCTACATTAAATAAGTATTCAGAATCGTGTGAGAAGTTGCTTAGTGATGGTTTAAACATCGATAAGAAGATTGTTGATGATACGAAAGTAACGGATCACCATGCTCTTATCTGCACGGAAAACATCAAGAACTATGATTTAAGTAAGCTTGTTCCTACTGATGAGGAAAAGAGAAAGGGTGTCACTTCTGAAATGATGAAGAATGTCTTGGACTTAGTTCTTACTAGGATGATTGTCTCCTTTTCACAGCCTTATTTATATATGCAGACTTCTCTTGAGATTACATTCCTTGATGAAATTAAATTTACAGCAAGCGGAAAGAAAACAGTAAAAGATGGATGGAAAGGCGTAGAAAAGACTCTTATTGGTAACATCGATGATGAAGAAGATTCTTCAAGTGATGAGCAACTTTTTCCTAATCTTGATAAAGGAATGCAGCTTGAGATTAAAGATTGTTCAGTGGTTGCCAAAAAGACTACTCCCCCAAAACTACATACAGAAGCTACATTACTTACTGCTATGGAGAATGCAGGAGCTTCAATTGATGGTGGAGAGATTCTAAAAGGCCGTGGTATTGGAACACAGGCTACTAGAGCAGAAATTATTAAGGTTCTTTTTGAAAAGAAGTATTGCGAAACATTAAAAAAAGGGAA
>Ga0310695_10005858_pt1 | contig 20946 bp, 17 predicted proteins | sample RumenRJG_04DNA_FD_203882 | JGI IMG/M metagenome (GOLD analysis project Ga0310695, IMG submission 203882) | Bovine rumen microbial communities from Lethbridge, Alberta, Canada - RJG_04 (v2) (version 2) | ecosystem: Host-associated > Mammals > Digestive system > Stomach > Rumen | place: Canada...
ATTGTGCTCTATTTTTGATGCTTTGAAATTATCCAACAATATTCACAACCTTTATAAGGCTCTTTTTTCTTCCCAACGAGGGAATTTTTGCGGCCTAATTAGGGAAAAAGTTTTTCTTAGTATAGTAACAAATTCGGGCTTTTCAATAGGTTTGGAAAAAAAACGACACAAGTTGACTAATGTTAGGGTAACGTGAGAGATTTGTTAGGGTTAAGTTAGGGTATAAAAATCGCGGAAGTCCGATTAACACAGGGCTTCCGCGAGATTTATGTTAGGGTTACTATAATTCTGCAAGAATTATCCTACCTGACTGCCTGGCTTTACATCTTTCGTCGTTGTAACCACGCTGAGGCTCTCGTCTGCATCGACAGCTGAGAGGATCATACCCTGACTCTCGATGCCCATCATGGTGCGAGGAGCAAAGTTGGCAACGAAGAGAATGCGCTTGCCAATTAGTTCCTCTGGGTTCTCATAGAAGGCTGCTATACCAGAGCAGATGGTGCGATCTGTGCCAGAACCATCGTCGATGGTGAACTGAAGGAGTTTCTTCGACTTCTTAACCTTCTGGCAATCCTTAACCAAGCCTACACGGATATCAAGCTTCTCAAACTCCTCGAAGCTAACAGTATCCTTGATAGGAGCTGCCTTATATGCTGCAGCCTCGTTAGCCTTCTTGGTTGCCTCGAGCTTATCGAGCTGCTTCTGAATCACCTCATCCTCAATCTTTTCGAACAACAAAGCAGGCTCACCCAACTGATGACCAGCCTCGAGGAGATCTGTGCTACCCAGCTGCTCCCACTCGAAGCTTTCGATATTCAGCATCTCGCGAAGCTTCTTGCTGCTAAACGGCAGGAAGGGCTCGAAGGCGATAGCGAGGTTAGCTGTCAACTGCAAGCAGATGTTCAGAATAGTCTCGCAACGCTTGCAATCACATTTCCAAACCTTCCAAGGCTCACACTCAGTAATATACTTATTACCAATACGAGCTAGGTTCATAGCCTCGAACTGTGCATCGCGGAACTTGAACTGCTCCAGGAGAGCCTCAACCTTAGCCTTGACATCCTTGAATTCAGCAAGTGTCTGCTTATCTGTATCGTTAAGTTCGCCACAAGCAGGAACAATTCCGTTCCAGTACTTCTTAGTCAATTGGAGAGCACGATTCACGAAGTTGCCATAAACAGCAACCAACTCATTGTTATTGCGATCCTGGAAGTCCTTCCAAGTGAAGTTGTTGTCCTTCGTCTCTGGAGCATTGGCTGTCAACACATAGCGCAATACGTCCTGCTTGCCAGGCATATCTACCAGATACTCGTGGAGCCATACTGCCCAGTTGCGAGAGGTTGAGATTTTATCGTTCTCAAGGTTCAGGAACTCATTTGCTGGCACGTTGTCAGGCATGATATACTTGCCGTGAGCCTTCATCATCACAGGGAAGATGATGCAATGGAACACGATGTTGTCCTTTCCGATGAAGTGAACCAGACGAGTATCCTCATCCTGCCACCACTTCTCCCATGAGCCCCACTTCTCTGGTTCTTTCTCGCAGAGCTCCTTAGTGTTTGATACATAGCCGATAGGCGCATCAAACCATACATAGAGCACCTTGCCCTCTGCATCCTTTACAGGCACAGGGATACCCCAATCCAAGTCGCGAGTCATAGCACGAGGCTGCAGGTCCATATCGAGCCAGGACTTACACTGGCCGTAAACATTAGGACGCCACTCCTTGTGCTCCTCCAGAATCCACTTCTTCAACCAGTCCTGATACTCGTTCAGAGGCAGATACCAGTTCTTGGTCTTCTTCAGTACTGGGGTTGAACCTGAGATAGTAGACTTTGGATTTATCAGCTCTGTAGGCGAAAGGTCGCGTCCGCACTTCTCACACTGGTCGCCGTATGCACCCTCGTTGTGACAATGAGGACACTCACCAGTTACATAACGGTCAGCCAGGAACTGCTTAGCCTCCTCGTCGTAGAGCTGCTCTGTTGTCTCCTCAGTCAGCTTTCCTTCGTCATAGAGCTTCTTAAACCACTCTGCAGCAAACTTATGGTGGGTCTCAGAGGTGGTTCTTGAATAAATATCAAACGATATTCCGAACTCTTCGAAAGAATCCTTGATCATCTTATGATAGCGGTCTACCACATCCTGAGGAGTGATGCCCTCCTTACGGGCTCTTACCGTGATGGGCACACCATGTTCATCACTACCTCCGATAAACAGCACCTCGCGCTTCTTCAGTCTTAGATAGCGCACATATATATCAGCAGGTACATATACACCAGCCAGGTGTCCGATATGTACTCCGCCATTAGCATAGGGCAACGCCGACGTCACCGTCGTACGCTTAAAAGTCTTGTTTTCCATCTGTCTTAAATACGTATTTATTAATTTGGGTGCAAAGGTACTAATAAGTGAGCGAAATACCAAATATATTTGGAAATTTCAGTAGCTAGGACGTACTATGACAGGATATCTGCAATGTGATATAGTGGTCGTTGCTTTACCTCGTTGTAGATATTTCCGATATACATGCCTGCTATTCCTATTGAGAAGATAATGAATCCTCCAACCAGCCATATAGACAGAATCAGTGATGCCCAACCTAATACTGCAGAACCGGTAATAATGGAATAGGCCACATAGATACCAATGCAGAAAGCTATCAATAGGAAAATTATACCCAGATGGAATATGGCATGCATGGGACGTACGCTAAAAGCGGTGATACCTGAAAAAGCAAGATGCAGCATCTTACTAAGGGTATACTTCGATTGTCCGGCAAAGCGCTCGCTGATAACATCGTCGACAGTAGTAGAGGGAAGACCTATCAGAGGTATCAAGCCTCGCAGATAGAGATTATGCTCCTTATAGGTACTGAGCATATCGAGTGCCCTACGACTCATCAGTCGGAAGTCAGCATGGTTATATACACTCTCCACACCCATCGAACTCTGTAGTTTGTAAAAAGCCTGAGCAGTGGTCCGCTTCATAAAAGAATCAGCCTTACGGGACACCTTCACACCATAGACGATATCATACCCCTCTATAAAATGCTTCACCATCTTGGGAATACATTCTATATCATCTTGTAGGTCGGCATCGATGGTGATGACGGCATCTGCCCATCCGCGTGCAGTCATCATACCAGCCATAATGGCATTCTGGTGGCCGACATTGCGTGACATGTTGATACCCCTTACGAACTTATTCTCGCCATGGAGCTGGGTGATAATCTCCCAAGTGTGGTCACGACTGCCATCATTGACAAAGACCATCATTGAATCCTTGGAGATAAGCTCTTCATTAATCATACGATTGAAAAGTTCCGTCAGGCGTTCTACGGAATGGCGGAGCACAGCCTCTTCATTATAACAAGGCGATACGGTTGCAAGTCTAATCATTGTTGCGCAAATTCGGTATAGGTGATAAATGAATGACCATCCTTCTTCAGCATCTTGATGAGGTTATCCAGACGCTGCATCATCTGTTGTCCACTATGGTTCTTGATGATGAAAGGCATCTTGAATTCTGGGTGTTCTTTCAAGTCGAAGAATTCCCATGGATGGAAGTATGTTACAAAATGCCCGTCTTTCTTCAGTGTTCGACGCACCATCCAGTGATACAGGCCTTCTGGAAGGTTATGTAGTGACAACCAGAACAGGGGGAATCGGATTAGAGGCGTAACTGAGGCAGGAATCTGCAGCACACCGTCTTTCATAAAAGGCGTGCGAGGTTCTGTCAGATGCATGTAGCGACCAGGGATGAAGGCTGGATTCAGTGACGAGTTATACAGATAGCCCGCTCGCTTGATTTCTGATTCTACAACAGGGAACATGCGAGGTTGGCGATAACCATAGACAGTACGTCCTGTACAGCGTTCTACAATCTCCTTCGAACGTACGAAATCGGTTTCCTTGGGTTGCCAGTGGTCTACACCATGACAAGCCACCTCATGCCCCTCGTCCATGATGCGTTGCATCACCTCAGGAGCATTCTCCGCAAAGTTCCCTGTGCAGAAGAATGTGGCTTTGACCTGATTATTCTTCAATACGTCGAGGATGCGGTTGGTACCAACTTTCGAGACGTCCATCCCCTGTTCCAAAGAGAAGTCAACCCCATGCTCGCGAGGCACATCGAATTCCTCTGTATCAAAACTTAACAAAATCATAATTCAATATTTTTTCGTTTTGTGGTGCAAAGATAAGCATTTTATTTTGTATTCATTTCTTTTTTTCATGAAAATGTTGTATCTTTGCCGCAAGAAACTACGAATACATATTAATAACAACGATATGAGAAAACTACTTATTGCTATCTGCTTGCTCTCGGCCATGACAATACAGGCCAGGAGCTGGACTGTTGAAGAGGTGAAAGACATTATCAGAAAGGTAAACACCTACTGGCAAGCAAATAACCCTGCCGAGGTTAGGTCTTTTTGGGATAATGCTGCTTATCATACCGGCAACATGGAAGTGTATAAACTGTTGAAAGACCAGCAGATGCTGGACTATAGCATCCGTTGGGCGGAGCATAACCAGTGGAAAGGCGCTACCGAACCAGATCCGACCAAATGGAAATACAAGAACTATGGTGAAGGACAGGACTTTGTACTCTTCGGTGACTGGCAGATCTGCTTCCAGACATTTATCGACCTCTACAACCTGCAGCCTGATGAGAAAAAGGTGGCTCGCGCAAAGGAGGTGATGGAATACGAGGCTGATTCAAAAGTTAACGATTATTGGTGGTGGGCTGACGCTCTTTACATGGTAATGCCTACATTTACCAAGATGTATAAGCTTACTGGCGACACGAAGTATCTGCGAAAGCTCTACGACAATATCCTCTATTCTGACAGCATCATGCTTGACAAGGAAACAGGGCTGTATTTCCGTGATGGCCGCTACGTTTATCCAAAGCACAAGACTGATGCCGGTAAGAAGGATTTCTGGGCAAGAGGCGACGGATGGGTGCTTGCCGGACTGGCCAAGGTGTTACAAGACATGCCCGATGATTATGTTCGCCATCCTTTCTTTGTAGAGAAATTCCAGAACCTGGCTCGTGCTGTGGCAAAGCTACAGCAGCCCAAGGGATATTGGACACGTTCGATGATGGACCCGAAACAGGCTCCTGGCCCTGAAACTTCCGGCACGGCATTCTTCTGCTACGGACTGCTCTGGGGAGTGAACAACGGCTATCTGCCAAAGAAGGAGTTTGCCCCTGTCATCGCGAAGGCGTGGAACTACCTGACCACAATTGCCTTGCAGAAGGACGGTAAGGTGGGGTATGTACAGCCCATCGGTGACAGAGCCATACCTGGACAGGTGATAAATGCCGACTCACAACAGAACTTCGGTGTTGGAGCCTTCCTGCTTGCAGCATGTGAGTATGTAAGATATATTGACCGATGAACCTGCTGCTGACGATAACACTCAGCATAGCCAGTCTGTTGCCACAGGCTGACGATGCCTTTTGGTGTGACTCCATCCCTCAGGAGATGAGGCAGAGCTATATAGAATATGGTGAACAGTATCTGGGTAAGACGTGGACGGTTTTGCCATGGACAGTTTTTGCCGAGAACAAGACAACGGGCAACCGAGTGAACTATGAAGCTGCCTGTTTCGAGAAACGCAGACATCTTGCTGCCCTCGTCATGGCAGAGATTATGGAAGGTAAGCACCGCTTTACCAATGATATCATCAATGGTATAGGAAGCTTCTGCGAAGAGACATGGTGGGGAATACCCGCCCACTATGGCAAGCATATCCCGTTGCAGGATATTCAGGAGGTTGATCTCTTTAATGCTGAAACGGCCAGCCTTATCGTATGGACGAGGTATATGTTCGAAAAGCAGTTTGATGCTTTCTCGCCAGATATCTGTAAGCGGATAGACAAAGAGATTGAGAATCGTATCCTTAAACCTGCTCTCTCTAAAGATTATTGGTGGAAGAAGGCAGGGATGAACTGGAATCCATGGATTTGCAGCAACTGGCTTGCTTGTGTACTCATCTGCGAGAAAGATGAGGTTCGCAAGGCTAATGCTATCTCCCAGATAAAAAAAGCCACTAAGGACTTTATTGATGCTTATCCTGAGGATGGTGGTTGCGATGAAGGTCCAGGCTATTGGGACAGGGCGGCTGCTTCGATGTTCGAGGTGCTGAGACTATTGCCAGACGACTCAGTCTTTGTTTCGTCAGCGCAGAAAATTAATAAAATGGCTGCATATAGTTATAAGACCTATATCGGCCATGATTATTGCGTTAACTTTGCCGATGCACATGAAAACAAGGCTGTTCAGCAGATAAATATCGTTTATCCGTTCGGGCTTTGGCTTAACGACAAGACCATGCGAGAGTTTGGAGCCTATCTGGGTAAGGTCAAACAGGTAATGACCCAGCCGGCAAAGCTATACAATAAGAGCGGCAACTTTCCCACTTTGGGTCGCGAGCTTTTCTTCTTGCGACATATTCGTGATTTCATCGCTGAGAGTCCGAAAGAACCGTTGCTGAAGGATACATGGCTGCCCAATCTGCAAATTATGACAGCTCGTCGCGGAAACAATTTCGTGGCTTTCAAAGGCGGGAATAATGCCGAGAGTCATAACCATAATGATGTGGGATCATTTCTGGTTTATATCGATGGTGAGCCGCTTTTTATTGATCCTGGCGTTGGCGAATATACAGCCAAGACATTCAGCAATAAGCGTTACGAGATATGGACGATGCAGTCTGGTTTTCACAATCTGCCTCAGATTAATGGGGTAGACCAGAAAGAGGGCCAGGCCTTTAAGGCTAAGGTGGTAAGACATAAAGATGGAGAGCTTACCCTTGATATTGCAGACGCTTATCCTGCTGAGGCGGCAGTTAAAACATGGAAACGTACGGTTGCTTGCTCGAAATCAGGCATTTCCATAACTGAAGATTATGAACTTGGCGAGAACATCGGCCCTACACGACTCATGTTGATGACAACTAATCGTGATGCTCTTAAGCATATCAGCTATAATGTTCAACAACTGGATGCAGATGTTGAAGATATCAGCGATCGATTAGATCCCTTGTTACAAGGTATGTGGGGCAAGGAGATGTATCGTATTATCCTGACAGTTAAATCGGCTAAAACAAAACAAAAGATAAGATATAGCATTAAATGAAAAGACTATCTGTTATAATATTGTTGACCTCTCTTCTGATGGACAGCTATGCTCAGCAAGCAACACTTATTGTGATTAATCCAAGTGAGCAGCAACGACTTGAGGTGATAGAGGCCGACTTGCAGACCATCAACAAGCAGATTGGCACCAGCGACACACCACTGATTGTCAGGAACGCTTTCGGTCAGGAACAGCCGTATCAGAAGTCGTACGATGGCAAACTGCTGATGTATGTATCAGTTCAACCACATAGCAAGGCAGAATTCACTATCGTCAAAGGCGAGCCATCGTCTTTTAAACCTTATGTCTTCGGAAAACTCTATCCTGAGCGTGCTGACGACATCACCTGGGAGAACGATCTTGGCATCTATCGGGTTTATGGACCAGAATTGCAACGTAGTGGCGAACAGGCGTTTGGTACTGATGTGTGGGTAAAGAATATTCCTGAACTGGTGGTGGAAGAACGTTATAGGATGCATATGTGGGGCGTGGGCCAGAGAGACTCTTTGAAGAGAGTTGGCAAGGCCAAGGAAAGCAGTGAGATATATCTTGCCACATCCTTCCATCATGATCATGGTTATGGCCTGGATTGCTATTCCGTAGGTCCAAGTCTCGGATGCGGTGCTCCCGCCCTAATGAAGAACGGAGAACTGATATATCCATACTGCTTTAAGGACTATAAGATTCTCGACAACGGACCGATACGCTTCACCGTAGAGCTAACTTATCATCCTAACAACGATGGTATCACAGAGCATCGGTTGATCAGTCTTGACCGTGGTTCGCATTACAATAAGGTGACAGTATGGTACGATGGCATTAAGCAGCCTATAGCTTGGGCTTCTGGTGTAGTGCTGAACGGCGAAGGACTGTCTTTGCTGGGGCATGATTTTGTGCTCTATGCCGATCCAACCGACAACCCCAAAGTACATCAATCGCAGATATACGTTGGCACCTTGTTCCCCAATGGCATTGACGAGACCAAGATGCTGAAAGGCGAAAAGAACCATGGCTTAGGCATCGTACGCCAATACAGTGGCAAGCCCTATACCTATTACTTCGGTTCGGCTTGGAGTAGCTACGACGTCAGGACAATGGCTGAGTGGCAGCTGCTTGCCAATAACTATCTTTACAATATCAAGAATCCACTAATAACAGAAATAAAATGAGAAGAATTACATCCCTGTTGGTATTGGCGCTGATAATTACAATATCTATCCAAGCAAAGAAGACAAAGAAAATTGAGCAGACAGATCGCCAATACTGGTGCTCTCTAGCATATAAGATGGCTCAGCCTGTATTGGAAAACATGGCCAAGGGCGAGCTGCAGAAGAATATGAAGACAGAGTTCTCTCCATCGTTCGATAATCGAGACAAAAGTGTTGTGTATATGGAGACTTTCGGCCGTCTGATGGCTGGCATCGCCCCATGGCTCACCCTGCCTGATGATGATACTGCAGAAGGACAGCAGCGCCGTCAGCTACGTGATTGGGCATTGGCAGCATATAAGAACTCTGTAGATCCGCAGTCGCCAGACTATCTCTGTTGGGGCAGATCAGGACAGAATCTCGTGGATGCTGCATATATAGCAGAATCGTTCCTCCGTGCGTGGGACGTGCTTTGGGTGCCACTCGACAATGTTACGAAACAGCGTTATATCAAGGAGTTCCAGAATATGCGTAGGATAGATCCGCCATACACCAACTGGTTCCTTTTCTCATCTACCATCGAGAGTCTGTTGGCAAAGGCCGGAGCCCAGTTTGATGAGTTTCGTGTAAACACAGCCTGCCGTAAGGTGGAAGAGTGGTATATTGGCGATGGATGGTATGCAGACGGCCCTGTGTTTGCCTTCGATTATTACAGTAGTTATGTTTTTCATGCCATGTATCTGGAAACGTTGCAGGCGATGGTAGACTCGAAGTACAACTCCCGTCTCGACTATAAGAAATATCACGACCGTGCCCTTAAACGTGCACAGAAGTTCGCCATTATCCTTGAGCGTTTTATCTCTCCAGAAGGCACTTTCCCTGTTATCGGCCGTTCTACACCATATCGTATGGCAGCCATGCAACCACTGGCTCTTATTGCCTGGTATCAGAAGCTTCCGAAAGATTTGAGCAATGGACAGGTCCGTGCTGCTCTGACAAAGGTTCTGCATCGTATGTTCGATACCCAACAGAATTTCAACGATGCGGGCTATCTTACTATCGGCTTCTGCGGCTCTCAGCCAGAAACGGCCGACTGGTACACCAACAATGGTTCGCTTTACATGACCAGCCTGGCCTTTATGCCTTTAGGCTTGCCTGCAGACCATCCCTTCTGGACAGATGCTCCGCAGCCTTGGACACAGGTGAAAGCATGGGGTGGTCAACCGTTCCCAAAAGATCACCGCTGGGCGGATGACATACAGACAAAGGACAAATGGTAATTTCTCTATAAGAGATATTTTAGAATCTCACTGAAGTGCTGGATTTTGATGAGTCGTTCATGGTCGATATCATCAAAATGTTCCAGTTGCCAAGTGATATGGAAAGGTATATGTATCGCCCAGGCTCCGATAGCAAGAGCAGGGGCGATATCGCTTTTCAGTGAGTTGCCTATCATAAGGAGTTCCGAAGGATGGATATCCTGATGCTCACAGAGGGCAAGAAACTCTTTCTGGCTCTTGTCGGATGTTATCTCCACATCATCGAAATACTTCAGTAGTCCTGAGCGCTTGAGTTTGTTCTCCTGGTCTTGCAACTCTCCTTTAGTGAAGACCACCATCCTTGTATCGATGTTGTCGCGAAGGGTTTTGAGAGTTGACTCTACTTCTGGCAGTGGGGTAGCAGGAAGATGAAGCAGACGTTTGCAGTCTTTTAGCAGGTCGGAGAGTTCCGTTGAGGTTATATCATTGCCTGCCACTCGCAAAGCTGTCTCGATAATGCTGATGGTAAAGGCCTTGCATCCGTAACCGAGGTCTTCCATATTGGCAGACTCGGTATTGAAGAGCTCCTGCTTGGGATTCTCGCAGTAGGGACTGATAAGGCTGTAGAGATGTTCCTCTACCTCTTCGAAATGTCCCTGACAATCCCACAACGTATCGTCAGCATCAAATGCTATTACCTTTATCCCCCTCAAAATATTTTTTATTTTATATTTATTATTTTTTATTTGTTTTACAGTCCGGGCAAACGCCTTTTATCATCAGGTTTGCAGACTTCTGCTCAAAGCCTTTCGGCAGTTGAATGTCCGGCACCTCTGTATAGTCAAGACAGAAGGTCTGTTGACACTCTTCACAATAGAAATGTGGGTGTATGTCCTCATCGTGTTCGTGGTCGTGACTATTGCACAGTTCATATCGTACCCCTTCGCTGCCGCCCTCGATGACATGTACCAGATGGTGCTCCTTGAACAAAGTGAGGGCACGGAAGATGTTAGACTTGTCGATACTGAGAATCTTGTATTCCAGATCTGACAAGGTTATCGGGTGAAGAGCCTTCACCAGTTCCTTAAGCACCACGATACGATTGGCTGTGGGCTTTATTCCATGCTCTTCAAGGAGCTCAACACACTTTGCTTCGTTCATTGGGTGCAAAGATAATGCAAATCGAGCGAAATGCAAAATAAATCGCGATTTATTTTCATTTCCGATATGCTACCCTCTTTCCGCCCAGTCGCCCCTGTCAAGGCTGCGATAGCTGATTGCTTCAGCGATATGCTGTGACTGAACCTTTTCTGAAGCTTCGAGGTCGGCAATGGTTCTTGCTACCTTAAGGATACGGCTATATGCACGTGCTGAGAGCGACAGACGTTCCATTGCCAAACGGAGCATGCTGAGACCAGCCTCATCGGGTTCGGCAAACTCGTGTATCATCTTTTCGGTCATCTGGGCGTTGCAATAGATGCCGTTATAGTTTTTATATCGTTGTTCCTGTATCTGACGGGCCTTGATGACTCGTTCACGGATGGATGCACTCGACTCCCCTGGAGCTGTATTCGAAATATCCTGGTAGCTTAGTGCTGAACACTGGATTTGCAGATCTATCCTGTCCATCAACGGGCCGCTGAACTTAGAGAAATACCTTGCTATCTGTCCTGGGGTACACACACAATGATGTGTCGGATCCCCATAATATCCGCATGGACAAGGGTTAGTTGAGGCGACAAACATAAACGAACACGGATACTCAACTGTATACTTCGCCCTTGAAATGGTTATCTTCCTGTCTTCGAGGGGTTGACGGAGCACCTCTAGAGTAGCTTTGGAAAATTCTCCGAGTTCATCACAGAAGAGGACACCATGATGCGCCATGCTCACTTCACCAGGAGTGGCTTTTACGCCTCCACCAGTCATTGCCACTTGTGACATAGTATGATGAGGACTTCGGAAAGGACGTTGTGAAATTAACGATGTACCTGCAGGCAGCTTTCCTGCTACGGAGTGTATCTGCGTGGTCTCAAGACTCTCGGCAAGTGAGAGAGGTGGTAAGATGCTCGGTAATCGCTTGGCCATCATTGACTTACCTGACCCCGGCGGACCTATGAGAATCGCATTATGACTTCCCGCTGCGGCTACTTCGAGGGCGCGCTTTACACTCTCTTGTCCTTTTACCTCTGCAAAATCCAGGTCGAAGGCGTACTGCTGTTCGTAGAATTCCTTACGGGTATCTACAATCGTTGGCTGGTATTTCTCTTTGCCTCCATTGAAGAATGCGACAACATCAGAGAGACTCCCGAGGCCGAAGATTTCCAGATTATTCACGACAGCTGCTTCCCTGGCGTTCTCCAGTGGTACTATCAACCCCTTAAAATTCTCTTTTCTGGCACGAATGGCTATCGGCAGGGCACCGCTAATGGGTTTCATCGTCCCGTCAAGTCCCAGTTCGCCAATCATCATGTAATCGCCAAGGCTTTCAAAGTCCACCTTGCCATGAGCGGCAAGTATGCCGATAGCCAAAGGCAGGTCATAGCCTGTGCCCTCCTTCCTGATATCTGCTGGTGAGAGATTAATGGTGATGTCGGCAGTTGGCGGTTTGAATCCTATATTATCCATAGCCGCCCGGATACGGTCATAGCTCTCTTTTACTGCTGTATCGGCAAGACCTGAGAGATGAAACATGACACCACGGGTCATATTTACTTCAATAGTGATGGTAGTTGCCTCCAGCCCCATCACGGCTGCACTGAATGTTTTAACAAGCATAGTATGTAGATTTTTGTTTTTTACTGTGTCTAATTCATAAGCTTCTCGATTTCTTCTTTTAGTTTTGATACAGGCAGCGAGTGGGCTATTATCCTGCCCTTGCTGTCTGTTATTATATTGTCAGGCACTTTCGTAAGTCCCAGTTTTACCAAGGCTGGTGTCTCCCACATCCTTCCATCACAGACGTTACTCCATGTGATGGAGTCGCGGTCCATCATCTTCCTACATTCCTTGTCGCTGGCATCGAGACAGATACTTACGATCTTCAGGTTGTTTACACCGTTTTCCTTCTCCATCCGTTTTAACTCACGCTGGATATTCATACTTTCGTAGTTCCAGGTGGCCCACGTGGTGATGACGTTCACCTTTGAATAGAGGTCGGAATTGGATATCGGCTTACCTTTGATGTCGATAGCAGTGAACTTCGGTATAAGCGATTTGTCACGGAGATTCTTCATTCCCTCCAGATAGCTTACAATCTTGGCGATGTGCTTGTTCTGTGGACTTGCGTTCTGGATATTCTTTGCCAATGCAAAAGTCATCTGATAGTCATCGGGCTCTGCCTGGATAAAATACTTGGTGAGCACATAGATGGCTGCAAGGGTGTGAGGGTTTTTCTGGATGAAGTCCGAAGCAGCATTGGTAATCTCAGGTGGGGTCATGTTACTGATCTTCAACCTGAAGGCTGTCATCAGATCATTCTCCTCTGAACCGTTCACCTCTATCTCCTTCAGGTGCGAAGCATCGCCCTCGAGTTCCAGTTTAGCTCCTGAGGCACCGAATACAGGTATCTCAGAATAATTGGGGAACACCAGAACGAAGGTTGCTGTCGTGTCAAGGGGTACGCGATAGGTGAATTTTCCTCTTTGAACCTTGATAGTATCCAGTCTTCGGATACCTCCATCAGGACTATAAACATAGAATTCTCCCTGATTAAACCCCTTGAACTCTCCATCGATGCGGAAATATCCGCTTTCGGAGCCGCAAGAGGAGAAGAGAGAAATAAGAAATAAAAAATAAAAAATAGAAAATACAGGAGCGCTCATAAGATGTAGCCATCCCGCCAAAGTCTTACCCTGACGTCTTTTCTCATCCATATCATATGCCCACCCCATATTATTTTTTATTTTTTATTTCTTATTTTTTTATTTGAAATAAATCATTTCTTTACCTTTGTCAGTTCCAGGTCGTTGGCAGCATATTTCGCCATCGACGGATCCTTGGCAAGTGCCTTACGGAGTGACTCTGCTGCATCGTCGAGGTTGCCCATACGTGCAGAGAGGATAGACTTGAGATACTCTGTAACGGCATCTGCATTCTTCACATACTTCAGTGTTACAGCTGCTGAAGCGTAGTTCTTGTTAAGGATCTGTGCGAGGGCAGCGCTGTTAGAGTAGATATCTGCGAAATCCTGTTCTGCCTGAGCATAGTTGCCCTGAGCCAGATGCAGGTTGCCGAGCACCTCACTGAGACCGTTGGCACCTGTAGCAGCAGCGATATACTGCTCTGCAGTCTTGACGTCACCAGCCTTCAGAGCAAGCATACCGAGGTTTGCCTGTGCCTCTGGGAGGTTTGCCGACAGACTCTGTGCCTTCTGGATATACTGGCGGGCAGCATCGTAGTTACCACGGGCATACTGGATTGTAGCCAGGTTGTTATAGGCACGTGGATCGTTCTGATAAATCTTTGTTGTCTGTTCGTAGATCTTCTCCTTTTCGTTGAGGTCTTCCTTAAGAGCTGCACCATAGAGAAGCTCCTCTACGCTCAGCTTTGTAGCGTCGTCGTTGATCTGCTTAAGGATCTGATCATCGCTACGGCCTACAGTCTCGTAGTTGATGGTGAGACGTGCACGACGCAGTTGTGGCAGGATACCGTCTGCGAGCTCACGGAAGGCAGAAGAGATGTTCTTGATCTGCTGCTCACGCTCCTCAGGGTCCTTATACATAGAGAGAACGCGAAGGATAACATCCTTGTCCTGGATATCGCTGGCCTTAACCAACTCCTGGAATCCCTCCCAGTCCTGAGCGGTGTACTTCGCATCTACATTGGCGTCGAGCTTAATCTTCTTCAACTCGTCGTTTACATACTGCTCAGAAACCTTCTGACGCTCAGCAGCAAGTTTGTCGTTGATGCTGAAACCACCATCTGGAGAAGCGTATGCAGAAACCTCCACATTGTCGAGGTTCAGACCCTCACGATCGGCATTGATCTTCTCCAACATCTTAACAAACTCCTGTACGGAATTGTTCTTCAGCTCACTCTTGCGCAGTGTTGCCTGCTGGATGAGGAACTTGATGTTTGCCTCCTGCTTCTGCTTGGTGATACGCTGGTAGGCATCTGGAGCGATGGCTGCCTGAGCGGTGTTCAGGGTCTTCTTGTAAAGCTCTGATGTGGCGATGATACCGTATGCCACCTTTACCTCAGGAATCTGAACGGCCTTCTTTCCTATACGCGCGTTAAAAGTAAGGTACATGTCGGCCTTGTTGTCGTCAGCGTATGCGAAGTTGGTCTTCATGGTGTAGTTACCACCAAGACGGTAGGAGATGGTCTGGTCGTTACCAAGCACCTTCTCACCCTGGAACGTAGCGGTATTGCCCTGAACGGTCTGACCGTTAGAATAACGGAGCTCTGGAACAACAGTAACAACAGCCTTCTTCTTCATGTACTTCTCAGGGAAGTGACCGTTGATGGTTGCAGGAACAGTGCCGGCTTGGGTTTCCAGCGGATTAGGAGTCACAGTAAAGTTATCAGCTGACAATGGGCCCAACTTTGAGCAGGAAGTGAAAAACATCACTGAAGCAACTGATAGGAGGAAAAAATGTTTTTTATGCATAAAAAAATAATAATATTTAAGGTGCCGCGAGCGGGACTCGAACCCGCACAGCCATTACTGGCCAAGGGATTTTAAGTCCCTCGTGTCTACCAATTCCACCATTGCGGCGTGGTTTTGTGTGTGCAAAGGTACGGCTATTTCGCCAAATAGCCAAACTTTTTATCAATTATTTAGATAATAACGCTCTTTTTTAGTTCCATGCACGCAGCACGGTACCATCTACTCGGGCGTAATATGTGAGCAGTTGGATGCCTCCTTTGCCGGAAGCAATGACACCATTGTTTACATCGTATGACCTGTCGCATTTGGCGCAATGTAGTTGTAGCCCGTTGTTCTTCCAGGTGAGGGGATAGCTTGTCCCGCTATAGTCTTTCAGACAGTTCGGACATTGTCCGTCGTAGGCCACAAGACGGTTGTCATAGCTTACAGTTCCGATGATAATACTGTTGTTTGCCCCAAGGATTATGTTTGCCTGACGCTCTTTCTCTGTGCTTATGGTTATGTCCTCTGTTGCCCCGTCGTAGTTGCGGGTGGTCTTCAGATGTCTCACTCCATTTACCATCGATGCTTCAACCTTACAGAAATGTCCAGGATTGCCTAATATACCGGTAAGCTGGCAGGGAATAGGATGCAGATACGTATCGAAGGCGAAGATACAACGGTAATCACGGCTGATGTTGTTCTCTGCCTCGCAGGACGAAAACAAAATAAAAAATAAAAAATAATAAATAATAAATAGAGTCGACGAAATAGCTCTCATAATTCTTCACTTAAGCAAGGCTTGCTCAGCCTCAGTCATACGCTCGAAGTGGAATCCGTCGAGGGTCTGTTGCATGAGGGCCTGAATCTTGTCGTTGCAGAGGTTGCCGATGCTGCCTTCATGGGTATGATGGATATCGTGGCTGGCCTTGAAAGTACCTGCCTCGATGTCGAGACCCACCTTCTTGTAGGCATCGCGGAAAGGCATTCCGTTGGCAGCCAGACGGTTAACCTCCTCAACAGAGAACATCGGGTCGTACATCGGGTTGTCGAGGATATGCTCGTTCACCTCTATCTTATTAATAATGTATGCGGCCATCTGCAGACAGTCCTTCAGTTCGTCGAAGGCTGGCAGGAACACCTCCTTGATAATCTGCAGGTCACGGAAATAGCCTACAGGCAGGTTGTTCATGATAAGCATCACCTGCTGAGGCAGCGACTGCAGCTTATTGCATTTCGCGCGGATAAGCTCGAACACATCCGGATTCTTCTTATGAGGCATAATCGAAGAACCGGTGGTACACTCCTTTGGCAACTTCACAAACGAGAAGTTCTGTGAGTTAAAAAGACATGCGTCGAAGGCCATCTTAGCCAGAGTACCTGCGATAGTGGCGATGGCAAAGCCTACGTTACGCTCCATCTTACCGCGTCCCATCTGGGCATAGACCACGTTATAGTCCATAGAGTCGAAACCGAGCAACTCTGTTGTCATCGTACGGTTCAGGGGGAATGACGAGCCATATCCAGCTGCCGAGCCGAGAGGATTGCGGTTGGTCATCTTATATGCTGCCTGTAGGAAGAGCATATCGTCAGTAAGACTTTCTGCGTAGGCACCAAACCAGAGTCCGAAACTCGATGGCATCGCAATCTGCAGATGGGTGTAGCCAGGCATCAGCACATCCTTATACTGATTACTCTTGGCGATGAGCTCGTCGAAGAGTATCTTTACCTCGTCGGCGATATCCTTCAGCTCGTGGCGGGTGAAGAGCTTGAGGTCTACGAGCACCTGGTCATTGCGTGAGCGGCCAGAATGGATCTTCTTACCCATGTCGCCGAGTTTGCGGGTGAGCAGCATCTCCACCTGAGAGTGCACATCCTCCACATCGTCTTCGATGACAAACTCGCCTTGTTCTGCCAAGCGGTAGATGTTCTTCAACTCTGCCAACAGTGCCGTAAGCTCGTCTTTCTCAAGCAGTCCGATGCTCTCGAGCATGGTGATGTGGGCCATCGAACCCAACACGTCGTACTTGGCCAGATAGAGGTCCATCTCCCTGTCTCTTCCGACAGTAAACCTCTCTATCTCCTTATTTATCTCAAAGTTCTTCTCCCAAAGTTTCATTCCTCTATCTCCTTCTAACTCCTTCTAACTCCTTCTAACTCCTTCTAACTCCTTAAATATAATGTACCTGTGCCAAGGCGTCGGCGATTTTCTCTACTCCGTCCTGAAGTGGTTTCTCCACCATACTCTTTATAAACGGGTTGAGTTCAGCCTTAACGGTAACCTTCATCTTCGAGTTGTTCTCGTCTACCGGCAGCACCTGAATCCAAACGTTGAAAGGCACGGGCGACTGCACCGTCTCGAACTTCACGCACTTTGGCTCCTCGCGATCACAGATACGCAGCTTCAGTTCTCCCACAGGGGCAACGTTCAGACTCACCGTATCCTCATCATACTTAAAGTCATTGACCTTGTCCTCTGGCACACGGTCCTGTACTTTCTCGAGGTTACGCAGGTCGCTGATATTATCATATACAGCCTGTTGAGGGTAGGGAATCTGCTTCACACTACTCTCAAATTTGCTTTCACTTCCAAATAATCCCATAAAATATATTATTGTTTCCAGGTTTCTGGGCTCTTGCGCCATTCAGCGAGCACAGCCTTGTCTTCTTCCTTGATATAGCCTGTCTTCGCAGCTTCCTCAATAACTGCCTCGTAGTTGCTCAGTGTGATGAGCTTAACGCCAGCCTCCTCGAAAGCCTTCTCGGCAACGGGGAATCCGTAGGTAAACGATGCCACCATACCGATTACCTCTACACCATAGTCGCGCAGAGCCTGTACAGCCTTCAGCGAAGAACCGCCGGTAGAGATAAGATCCTCTACCACAACCACCTTCGCACCCTTCTCAATCTCTCCTTCTACCTGGTTGCCCATGCCGTGATCCTTTGGCTTCGGACGGACATAGCTGTATGGCAGTCCCAGCTCCTCTGCAACGAGGGCTCCCTGTGCGATGGCGCCAGTAGCCACTCCTGCCACAGCCTCTGCCTCAGGGAAATTCTCCTGAATGGCATGACAGAGCTCGAGCTTTACGAACGAGCGAAGACGTGGGAACGACAGTGTCTTGCGATTGTCGGTATAGATTGGTGACTTCCACCCCGAAGCCCATGTGAAAGGCTCGTTGGGCTGCAGCTTGATGGCCTTGATATCCATCAGCTTCTTTGCGAATTGATTCTTGATTTCCATAACGTTATAGAATAATTTGGCTGCAAAGGTACAACTTTTTTTAGAATTATCTACATAATTGTCTTGTTTTCGTGGATTTTTTATACCTTTGCAACATGAATCAGCAAGATTATCATATTTCACGGTTGCGTGAGGCTATGGAGGAGAAGGCGGGCCGACAGATGCGTACGCCTAAGGATTTCGACTTCTTGTCGGAGAGTATTTTCGAGACTTTGTAAGAATTCTCAGCTTTTCTTTGTATAAAGGCAGTTTAGGGGATTGAGGAAAAACTGGGTTACGAATTGGAGACCGTACTCAATTCCGCATTCTGCTATAAACTGCATCAAAGAACACCCGATGTTGAGCCTGCAACCATTTATGACTCATCATCGGATGCAAAGTTACGAATAAGTGAGCAAAACACCAAATTTATTTGAGTATTTTCGAACGAGAGAACTCGAACTTGTTCGCTTGGCTCGTCCAAGAACTTCGAGACATAGTCTCAAAGGTAACCATTCTTTTTGAAAGAGCCAAATCTATTCATCTCTTTTTTCCTCTGAGCTTGCTCATCGCTCTTGAACTGATTGCGGCATCTTTTGTGGCACCTGCCAGAAAAGTGCGTATTAGGCTACGTCCTTCTACAGAATTTTATGTGGATTACGCTTCTATTTCGATTTATTTTACTACCTTTGCACACATAAATCATAAAAGTGCGACTACCTATGGCAAAGATTAATGTTCAGAACACAGAGATAACCTTAATTGTACCGAATTCGGTACTTTTAGAAATATAGCGGACTGTAATAACTATATACTGTCAGTTTAATTATGGCATATACAGAGCCAACATCTGCTTTTATTAAGCCAGACAACGTTATCCAAACAGCACAGTTTACAGACTTTTCAACTGTGCCAAGCAACGGCTATAACTTACTGATACGTGCAAAACGCAATGGGCGATGGTGGTTGCTGAAAGGGCTGAAGGAACAGTACCGGCAAGATACCGTCTATCAAGTTCTTTTGCAAAAGGAGTATGAGATAACCAGCCAGTTGCAGCATCCGATGGTGGTGTCCGTCTTTTCCCTTGAGGAAGTTGAGGGATTGGGGCTTTGCATCGTGATGGAGTGGATAGACGGTATAACTCTGAAAGAATGGCTTGCACAGGGGAATCATTCGCGGAAACAGCGTCGCCATGTGGCGGATATGCTCATAGAAGCCTTAGCCTATGTTCAAAGCCGACAGACACAGCACCGAGACCTGAAGCCCTCGAACATCATGCTCACCCACGATGGGCAGCACCTGAAGCTCATCGACTTCGGACTGTCAGACACCGACAGCCATACCATCTTGAAAGCTCCAGCAGGCACAGAGGGCTATATGGCACCTGACGGGCCGTCTGACATTTATTCGCTGGGGCGCATCCTCCGTGAGCTACGCTTGGGATGGTTGTCGCTTATGGTTATCCGTAAATGTTGTGCGCCAAGTAATCGACGTTATACTGATGTTGAGACCATCAAGAGAGATTTGCACCGTTGTTGGCTGGGGCCCAAATGGATTCTTCTCATCATCTGCCTTGTAGCTTTGGCAACAGGTCTCTCCCAATTGAACCGTATGTATACACAACAAGGACTGCAAATGGTCAGTGACTCGTTGAAAGTTCTCAAGGAAGAGAGCCATGCAAAAACGACTATTGAGCAAGCAACAACAGACTCACTACGACTTCAGATAAACCATATCCACGAACAGCAACAGGCAGAACAAAACACTCTCCAAAAACATCAAGACTATATCGCTGCTGCAAAGAGAAAGATAGACCAACAGATGGAAGTGTATGGCATCCAGCAGATGTTCGACACAGTAACTTGCCAGCGTAACATCACCATCCCATTCCTGAGAATCACCGATGAACTGATCAGGAACACCAAGGAGCCTGAATTAAAGGAATACATTCAGGAACGTTACCGCAAACCTTGGCTTAAACGAATGTCAGAACTGCCCTTCGATTGATTTATTCGCACACCTCAATGACCACACCGTCCTTCTGTCCTGCCACATACACCATTGCAAGCTGACCCTGATGCACCACTTCGTCCAAATATAGTGGTTCGTGCTGTATCATCAAGTGGCAGCGGAATGTATCACCCACACTCAGTTTTGTGTTCTCAGCCTCAATAATCTCAAACTGACTATTGCCCAAGAGCCTGACCACAATCTTGCGGTCTGGACGCCATGTGATAATGAGTCGTTGTCCGCGCCTCAGCCCTTCCGTCGTAATCTTTTCTTCTGTCTTGATACCACTTTGCACCTCATCTAATCGCTCAGCCTGAGCACAAAAGTCCTCATAGCCCTTATAGCCTACAAACCGAGCCAGCACATCGAGCGTATGCGGCCTGGTCTGCACTTCCTCGTTCTTTAAGTATCCCCACAAGCGTTTCAGCGTTGTTGGCGACAGCCTCTCGCGCGTATGCGATAATAATAGGTGGCTCAGTTGCTCAAAGTCCCTCGTCTCTGTCAATTGACGACCAAATGTCCGTTCCACCTCCTGCTTCAGTATTGCTTTTTTCATAGCGCGAATTATA
>Ga0310695_10005859_pt1 | contig 20943 bp, 32 predicted proteins | sample RumenRJG_04DNA_FD_203882 | JGI IMG/M metagenome (GOLD analysis project Ga0310695, IMG submission 203882) | Bovine rumen microbial communities from Lethbridge, Alberta, Canada - RJG_04 (v2) (version 2) | ecosystem: Host-associated > Mammals > Digestive system > Stomach > Rumen | place: Canada...
AAATCATCATCAGTTATATCATCTTTATCGATACGAAGCAATAATCGTACTTGGTCTACAGATAGCATATTTTTCCCTTATAATCTGATTAATTTATCCATATAAACTTTGTGTTGGGAATCTCTCATGGTCAATTGACCTTGATTATACCCATTCATTTGTTCAAAGCTTAATTTATCTGGATGTTGATTATCTAAATTATCTACAAATTCCAATCTTGTTTGATATTCTTCTTCTGTTTCAACAAAACCAAGTTTCTCTAATTCATCACATTGTTTTTTGGTAACTTCAATAACCTCATCTTTTTTAACAGTAAGGTATTCTGGAAGACCATCTATAAGAGGAACTGTGACTTGAACTTCTCTTCCGTCTCTATCTTCTATTTGTTTTGTTTTTAAGCGTAAATTAATTTCTTTCGCTCCAGAAGCAATTGGTCTAAAAGTTAATTTAACTTTTTGTGTAGTTGTTTTTTTCTTTGTAGTTGTTTTTTTCTTTTGTGTTTTTTTTTCAGCCATAAATACACCTCTTTTAAAATTTCATAATACTTATGTTGCTTTCTTAATAGCTGCAAGACACTCTGGTAATACACAAACTGGTTGTTCGTCGTGTCTAATATCTACAATATCAGAAATATGTTCGTCATCTCTGTATTTGGTAATAGTTGGTTCTTGGTCTTCTGCTAACCATAATGAATCTTTGGAACTGTCTAAAATAATAGCAGTATTTTCAAGTTCGTTTACGGTTATGATTCTTAAACCAGCTACAACTTGACCAGTTTCACCAAATGCAATTCCTCTGTTTCCTCCATCTACTAATTTAGCATCTAATAAGATTCTTTGGTAAATTTCTGGAACAAATTGGAATTTAGGGTCTTTTTGTAATTCTACAAACATTTGATAAGGCATGAGAATTACATCTGGTTCTAATGTAATGTGATTAATACCTTTTCTTGCATTATCAATCATTTTTGCAACAGTATCGGAAATGGTTTCTACATCAAAACTACCAGTATTTGGAATGGTAGTAATAACTTGTGCTGCTGCGAACATTACATCCATAATGTCCTTATTTTCTTTTTTAAGCATCCTTCTTAATGCAGCTTGCATTTTACGGGATTCATAGCCAGGGTCATCACGATTGATTTTTTTATCATCGTCATCAATTTTATAACCAGTAGCATTTCTGTGTAAGTAGATAGTGAATAATCTACGGACATCTTCTTCACGAGGAACTTCGGAGTTACCAGCAATTTGGACTGCCATACCTTCTTCTCTTTCAATTCTGAAACTTTTAGAAAGTACACCGTTCATTGGTTTAGGTGTGAAGAATTGTCTTAAAATAGATTCTTCTTCTATGAATTTAATTACTTCTGGTGCAATTTGAGTATTTCTAAAGTAATGACCTTCACTTCTTTGAGGTTGTTGTGCAAAATCATCTATTGGTTGCATATTCTAATCTCCTTAAATTGAATAAATGGTTGCTCTGAACCTTTCTCCGGCTTTTGCGGATTCCATTGCGAATCCAATACCTTCATCTCTACTACCTTTTTGGAAAGCACCATTATCTGCGAGTTTTAAATAATCACCTTGAGTGATATTTGCTCCGGCAATAACAGAAAGAATTCCATTTCTTTCGATGGTCATAACATCACCGACTGCAAAGCTTTTAGATTCACCGTATCCTAAAACTGGATTATTGGTATCTAAATTTACATTTGCATAAGGTGCATCATCATCACCAATAATACCGACAAATTTGTCATCTTCTCCAGCTGCTGCTTCTTTTACCCAAGGACCATATACATTTGAATCGTTTCCATCTGGAGAATCTGCTAAAACTAAAGCTTTGTAAGCAGTCCTATACCAACCTTCAGTATCTGGTTTTACACCAATACCATCTTGAATAACTTCTGCTGCTCTACCAGTAATAATTTGTCCACTTGAATGTATCATCTATATCATCTCTATTGAATTCTGTTTAATAAGCTGTCTACGGGATTAGCGTCTTCAAAGTCTTTACCTTGATATTGATTATTAGAGTCAACATTAGGTTTTACTGAAGGCATATTAGATTTTTGGTGAGAGAATAAATCAACATATTGTTTTAAAGTAGCTTCTTCAAATGAATTAATTTGTTCTTCAGTTAAATTACCGTAAACTTCTTTATTTAAAGCAGATACTTCTTTTCTTAAAGAATTTAATTTTTCTGCTTCAATTGCTGAAAATTCGTTTTCTAATTCTTCAACTTTTTTCTCTAATTCTTCTTTTTCAGCACTCATTGCATCAAAATCAGCTTTTAAAGAAACATAATCATTGACTTTTTCAGCCATATCAGATTCTAATTTTGCTTTTTGCTCTTTGAAATCATTTTCAAGTTTAGTAATTTCATCGTTGTGATTCATTTTAAATTCACTAAACTCTTCAACTAAATTAGTATATTTTTCTTCAAAATCAGACATATTAGTCCTCCTTAAAAATTCTTCAATTTCATCATAAACTTGACCGTCATCAGAAAAAGACATTGTAATCGAAGATGTTCTGTCGGCGGGTTGAGTTACAACGGCTAAATGTTTTCCATGAAAATTCGTTGCAATTGGTGCGAATTCTGGATTAGAAAATGAGTGTGAACATCTGCCTATTGGACTTCCACAAATATTACAATAATGAGTTGGACTTGATTCATAACCAATCCTCATACTAACATCAGACACAAATTGTCTTTTAATGTCCTTTACCAATTTTGTATGTTCTGCCCCTATCTGACCCTCATAATGAAGTCCGTATGTTTGGGTTTTTTCATCAAATTGAACATTAGCATCGGTAATAGTACCAATAACCTCGTCTACGGCTTTAGTATGTTCTTTCATTATTGGTCTGCCAATAAAACTCTTCGCAGCCTTTTCCAATTCTTCTTTAGTAAAAGTTTGGCGATTCAGCACACCTTCGTGTGCCATATATCCATCTACTTTTACAACATCTTCATCTTCCGAAAAATCAGAAATTGAAATAGACTGTAATAAAACTTCGTCGGTCATAGTATCTTAAAATTAATTTGTAGATAATTATTAATTATCATGTGAATTGTTAAAATCTATATATAAATAAGAGTTTATTCAAAATAAGAAATATAAAGCCCATTTTGTTGTAAATAATGAATGTTTATATATAGATTCATGAATAAAGTTCACATATTAGGAGAAAAGTTTAAATAAAAGATATTAATAATTATTATATATGTCTGAAAAAGAATTCGGTGAAATATATTTAATTAAAAATTTTAGTAATGGATTAAAATATATTGGCCAAACCGTGCAAAGTAGTCAAGAGCGATTTTCTCAACATATAAGAGAATCTAAAGCCAAGAATAGAAAAGAATATAATTATCCTATTTCAAGAGCGATAAGAGAGTATGGAGAAGAGGCTTTTGATTTTGCAATTCTTGCAGATAAGGTTCCAATAGAAGATTTAGACCTTATTGAAGCACATTACATCGATATGTATAACACTACAAATCCAAGTATTGGTTATAATGTGGCAATAGGACATAATGATACTTCTAATTTTAAAAAATATCAAAGAAAAGAGGAAAATCATATTGAGGAAATCACAGATGATGACATTGATAGGATTTTAAACGAGTTATAAGGCGATAGAATGAATGAGAAGGTTCAAAAGATACTAAAGAAAGCCTATCACGACCCCGTTTTTTTTGCTGAACATTTCTTAAATAATGTTCAAATGGAAAAATATAAGTTAGAACCACAACAAAAAACATTTTTAAGAGATAAAAGCCCTTATAAGATTCTTTTTTGCTCACGCCGTTCTGGAAAAACTTTAACAATGATTGTTGATATGCTTCATAAAGCATTTTTCCGACCTAATCAACAAATGGCATTATTAGCCCCAACTGGTGACCAAGCAAAAGTATTTGCAAATGTTTTTAATGATATGGTTTTAAGAACACCTATTTTGCAATCATCATTTATTATACAAAACAAGTTAGATAAACAGCTCCAGAATGGGACAAGAATTGCATTCAAAACTGCTGGGGCAGCATCTGGTAAGAAAGAAGATTCCAACCTTGTTGGAAGTGGTTTAAATACATTATATATTGATGAGGCACAATCGATGGATGCAGATGCAATGGCGACTATTTTGCCAGTAGTAACTGGGCAAATAGGTCAAGCAGAAATTGTACTTGCTGGAACACCTCGTTCAAGAGCCGGATTTTTCTTTGAGAATATTAAAAATGCAAAACAAATATCAGAATGTTATATAGATAACGGAAAGCCAAAACCTTGTCCAAGTAATGGAAGATATAGTTTACATCGATTTAAAATCACTGATTTAGATGAAAATGATAAAGTCATGTATTCTCGTGCGAAATATCGTTTAACTATTGATGAATTGGAAACAATTAAATCTACAATTGGGGTTGAAAAATTCAGAAGGGAATTTTGCCTTGAATTTTTAGATTCAATATCAATGCCATTTTATAGTGATTTAATTGAAATGTGTTCTGTATGTAAAGAACCAAAAGTATTCAGTGATTATCAAAGACCTGCTGTTTTTGGAGTGGATTTCGGTAAAAGAAGGAATAATTCAGTCTTAACAGTCGCAACACAAACACCACAAGGCGATTGGGAAGCAAAATACTTCAAATATTGGCAATTAGGAACAAGATATACCGATATTTTACATTATTTAAATGTTATTTTACCAACACAATTCCCCAAATTACAATGGGGCTGTATTGATGCAACTGGAGTGGGACAAGCTTTGGCAGAACAAGTAAATCACAACTCCTTTTATGAGGTTGATGATATTATTTTCTCCCAACCGCAAAAAGTAAATCTTGTTGAAAATACCGTTAATAACATGGAAAATCAATATGTAAAAATATTCCCTCATAAAAAATTATTAAAAGAAATGGGTGAATATACAAGAGAAGTGACAGAAAACGACAGAACTGTGTTTAAAAAAGGGGAGTCTGACGATTTTGTTGATAGTTTCATGTTATGTAACCTCGCAATCACCAAATATATTAGTGAAGGTGGAAAAAGAACAAGACCTTTCAAGAGTTATAGTTTAGGTACGAATATATTGGGGGACAAAACATATATAAAAAATCGTAGAGGTAAATATACGAAGAGAAGAAACAAAATTTAAGAACACCATCACCATTGTTCTTGTTTTGAAAAAAGGTAGATAATATGGCACAAGCTAAGAAAATCTTGAAGTATAATCCCTCTCATAATGGTAGTAGGGTTTTTGGAAATCAATATGCTCCTGCCCAACTGACATATGAGATTCTTGATGGATTATATCAAAGAACTATTTTAAAGAAAATCATAAAAAAATATATTGCGAATATTGTTCCGAGTTATTATACTTTGACAGTAGAGGATGCTCATGGAAAGAGATTACCGGAATTAGAGGAAAAATGTAAACCACTAAGTGCTATACTTAACAGAAGCTTGTATAGAGATATGTGGAAATCATACTTTTTGTATGGAACTGCTATTTTATATGATGGGAATCGTGACGATAACGATATACCAACAGAAATTTTTGTAATTCATCCTCGTGATATATCTGTAGAGATGTATGAACCGGGTCCTCACTTCGGAGAAATAAAACATTGGTTATACAACTATGGTGGAAGAGAATTTAAAATTCCTCCAGAACATATTAAGGTATTTGCAAACGACCCTAATATTGGTTCTATTTTTGGAAACAGTATTGTAAATCACTTACAAGACACATTACACCAATTTTTAAATAATAGACTTGATTTAGCAGAGATTTTAAACAGATATGCAATTCCAATCGTTCAATGGGCGGTTGATGTAAGTGAGGTTAATGATGAACAAGCTGGAGACAATCTCATTAATAAAGCAAGAATTACATTAGAAGAGCAGTTAGCTGCTGGAGATGATTTAGTCTCTGATGCAAGAATTGAGCCAAGAACATTAAGTTTTGCTAATGATGTTGGTCATTTAATTTCTATTTTGCAGGAATCTCGTCGTGATTTGGGTATGTTAAGCATTCCAGAATCACTTATGGGTGGGGAAATCAGTAATTTATCTGGTGGTAAGACCCAAGCAGCAGTTTTCATGCAAGAAATTAGTGATTATCGTGGAGAACAAAATGATTTTCAAGCCGATGAATATTATGTACCATTTTTGGAAAAACAAGGCATTATAAAAGGTAAAGATTACCATAATATCTATCTTGCATTCCCTCCAACTACTACAGAATTGCCTTCAGAAAGTATTATATGGGTAAAAACTGCTTTAGAACTTGGATTAATTACTTGTAACGAAGCAAGAGCTGTTTTAGGATTTAGAGGTGCTGCACCGGGTATTACTGATGAAATTGAAGAAATTTTCCTTGTCAGAACCATCGGAAACAATGTAAACAACAATAATTATGACCAAAACAGTCAAATGATTGATAGTGATAAAGCAAAAGGCCCGAAAAATGACAAAAAAGTTCAAGAGCCAAAAAATAGAGATGGAAGAATGCCGAAGGAGGGAAATGAATGATTTATATTCTCGAAAATCTTCATAATAACAAAAAATTTGTTGGAAAAACGAATCTTTCCCCATTCTACCTTAAATCTATCTTATACGAGGTTCTTGATTCGGGGAATCACTATAATAAATACCTTCAAAAAGAATGGTTTAAACATAATTTCAAAATATCATTTATTGAATGTGAAAATTGTGCAGAGGAATGCGATAATATTATTAATAATGAAGACCTACTTAATCCTATAAGAGGTTATAATTTGTATGCCGATTTATCACCAAATAGGGGTAGGTATAGGCAAAGCACAATATACAATGATGATATTTGTCTTGTATGGTGTTATTTCCCAAAAATCCAATTCGTAACAAGAACATTTAATATGCAAAGAAATAGTATTAGCAACAGATTATCCAATTTCGAGCTATATGATAATGTATATTATTCAAGAAGCATTGCGAGATATGAGGATTTCTACTGGACTTCTGCCAGATTGCTATATCTGGAAGGGAAATGTCTAACTGCAAACCAGATTCTCGATAGAATGCTCCACAGATACGAAATTAGTGATATGTTAAGGATTACACCAAGAAAAATTAGTAAATTTTATGTGACAAATGGAATAACCTCAAAAGACGACAAGGAAAAAGGTTGTTTGGTATTTTGTCCGAGATAGAAGCATTAAATAAGCAAAAAGCATTAATTAAGTATTGTTTGAAATATCGTAATGGTGGTCGAATTAATAATGCGGTGAAAGCGATTGGGTGGGCATTGAATCACTGCAATGGTGATGTGGAAGATGCTAAATTTGCCGTATTATTATTAAACACATTAATTGATGAGGTGTAATAATGCTACATGATTCTTTTAGGATTAGCTCTAAATTCCACCCAGATAAAAGATGTGCTAATACTAATGCAGAATCCTTTTTTACGGATTTCCATGAATTTTACTATAATGTTAGAATGAAAAAAAATCCAAGTTTACCTAAATCCATATGTGACCCATATGGATTTATGTTACTTTGCGAAGATTTTAAAGATGTTGAAGTCAATTTAGACAAAGCATTAAAATGCAAAGCAGTATATAAGGGAGAGGGGAAGAAAAATAACATTAGTTATCAATATTACAAGGGAATGTTTACTGTTCCACAGCTCCTTAACCTATTATATCGTGGATACTGGTTTGATTACAATCTTGCAATAAATATATATAATATACAACACGATGCTCTTTCTATTTTCTCTCAAATCATGAATGGTCGGGGCTATATCATGAACAGATTCAAGCCCGGTTACAAAAAAGTCGGGAAACTCATGAATTATGCCTCTGAAAGTAAAATATCATTGGATGAAGATAAATTCATTCCAATACCGTATGTGAATAGGGTGTGTGATGGTATGTCATGGCCTTGTATCATAAATAAGAATGTGGGTGGCTATTATTGTATCAGAGAAGATGATGTTGGTGGATATGGTGTCGGCTTATGTATGTTGGATTATGAAGATAATATCGTTGATGTGTTAAAAATAAATGACACATGGCTAACAGAACTTCCTTTAGCGACAAGATTGAATTTCGCACATAAATTTAAAAATTTTGAGCCGATTCCTTATTTAAAAGCATGGAGTCTGAGAAGTACCTATGATTGTGCAAAGCAATTGGAAGCCAATAGACATGATGGAGTCTTGATAAGACCGTGTCATGAGGATTTTTTCACAAACAGATGGTTTAACTGGAATGAATTGAGCCTTATTTATTGTTGCAACATCAACAATTCTCTAACAACATATAATGTGAAGAGGTCAAAGCCAAAATTCTACACATTAGAGGGGGAAGAAGGAAAAGTCAATCCTATTGAAGAAAGAGCCAATGAAAAAATGTGGCTTGATGACTTCGACATAAAGGAATTTCAACAGATATTGGAGTTAGAGTGATGGCACGAATAGTATTAAAATTCGATGAAGATGAAATATCATTAAAAATAAAAAATATAAATGGTATTGGATTTTATGACAGATTGACAAGGGCGAGATATGATACCAACATCTATCTTGCACTTATTATCGAAGAGCCGAAATTAACTGCTCAGGAATGGTATGAAAAAGTCCCTATGATATACAAAGAGAAAATTATTCAGGCTATAGAGAAATATGTGGAGGAAAACTATGTTCAGCCGTTATAAAAAATTCATTAAATTAGTTGTTTTAAAACATAAACTTGAAAAAGAGATTAAACATCTTGCTGGAAGAGAAGAACAACTTAAAATGGAAATATCGTATATTGAGGAAAGATTGGAAGCAATGAATCTTACACAAGAGGAAAAAGAAAATTATTTTCTAATGTTTTTGGAGGAGGAAAATGTATAATCCTTATAATTGGAAAATCGTGACTGATAGTGAAAGAAAATATAAAGAATTAACTGAATTATCTTTAAAATTAAATTATGATTTAACTGTTGCAGAGCAAGAGGTAGAAAGGATTAGAAATTAGCTTATTGAAGTTGATGAGGCAATTGAGAATCTCGTGATAAGTGATGATATATCTTATGATTTTTTGCTTTCGCTAATCAAATAGAAACATTTATATATATGTTCTTACCAATATATTATTGTGCCTCGAAGTGGGCACAGAATAGCTATAAAAAGTTTACCATAGGGGGTCTGGTGAGACCCTCGTCCATATGGTAGGATGCTTTCAATGGGTTCGATTCCCATGCCTACCTGATTAATTCATAATAAACACACACACTCAATTAGCCCTCTTGTGGCGGGTGGTCCCAAAGCAAGAGGGCCCTTCAGATGGGGAGTGTTCTTTGCTCGGGTTCGATTCCCGTGCTCCCCAGAAAAATATGTTTTAGATATTTTCATATATTGAAAATGACTAAAAGGGTGAGGGTGGTCCCCACCTTTTTGCTCATTTATTTTCTCCTTTCAACCCTACCGTTTGGTAGGGTTGTTTTGACAAGGTCAGATAGGCGGCCTATTCTACCGGACTGCTAATCCGGAGTCCGATGAGGGCACGAGGGTTCGAATCCCTCCCTTGTCGCTTGGAAGTTACTAATTCCATACATGCCGTAATTAAACCATTGTAGGGATTCCTTTTTGGAATCCCTTTTGGTGTGGTGGCTGAGCTAGGTTTAAGGCACTCGCCTCGAAAGCGAGCGACAGAAATGTCCGAGGGTTCGAATCCTTCCCACACCGTTTGAGGTTATTGGTATTAACAAAACTCTCAATGACATTTATTTATGCTAGGAAATCAAAGAGCTTATAATATAACAAAAAAAAATCCAATAACCTCATAAAATGTTCGTATGCTAATTTTTGGAAATTTTTTGTGAGAAAACTTACACTGATTTATCAGGGAGTGCCTAATTTATGCTTATTTTGTGGCTAAATTGTATATAAATTCGCCTTGTGTATAAGTTGTATATAAATTTAGGCATACCTAAATTAATTGTTGCATGATGAAACTGTTGCAAATGCAACTGTTGCAAATGCAACTGTTGCAAGTGTAACTGTTTCAAATGAAACTAATTAATCAAATTTAGGTTAACCTAAATGTAATTGTATTTGATATGTTAATATAACATAGTTATATGATTAAAAAACGAAACATTTATATATAGGTTTCAACATACTATTATTATCGAATGCTTAAAGCATTCGAAAAAATTAAGAAGTGTGTTATTATGGCATTAAGCAAAAAACAGAAAAACGAGGTCTTAAACCTCCCGATATTCGTTAAAAACGATAACGAAGAATTAGAATATAGCAGTAAGAACGAAAAAATAGTCTTAAAGACTCTCGAAGATTTCGAAGACAACGAAGTAGTAGTTACTTCAAGACTTGTAAAAAACGAAAAAAAATTGTCAAGACTTCAAATTTTAACCCAGAACGATAAAAAAATTGCAAAAAAATTAGAAGTTAGACTTGCAAAATTAGAAGATAAAATCAATTCCGACAAAAGTTTAATTCGTAATTGGATTAATCCAACATTAGAAGAATTAAACGAAAGGTATCTTGACTTTATAGAAGCAAAATATGAAGAAGATATCGATAAATATCTTAAAGAAGTTGAAGAAGAAGAATAAATCTTCTTCTTTTCAATTTTTGCAAAGGTGGTATAATGTTAGATATTTTCAAAGAAGAATTCCAAAGGGTATGTAAATACCCTATTGAAGTAAACTACAAAGAAAGTGAGTTTTCATTTCATCCAAGTGAAAACTCACTTGATATAATAAAAATTATACTTGACATTACTAATAAACATGATTTAGGATATATAATATCCTATCATAAACAACATGGGGTCGTAGTAGAATTCTACTAACGACCTCACTTTTTTTTTAGATATAAGTTATACACAACTTAAACACAATTTGTGTATAGCGAATAATTGCCGAGCGAAGCGAGGCGAACTCGCCTTTCCCTCATTTTTCTTCGCTTTGGCTCAGAAAAATTTCGTGAAAGGCGAGTCAATTATCGACGGCGACAGAGGTTTAAGTCGCCGTCAAATTATTGGATATTTATAGTAAACTTACCAGTTAATATTCCAATTCGCCTTTGGGGCGAATTGGTTTATTTAATATTATCCAATTCGCCTTTGGGGCGAATTGGTTTATTAAAAATCATATATCGGCAGAGTTTATTTTACTTTTCATTTTTGAAATGGGGGGTATATTCCAATTCGCCTTTGGGGCGAATTGGTTTATTAAATGTCATTACAAAATAATGCTCAGATAATTTCCATTTTTTGCAGGGCAAAAAATGAATATTTAATATATTCCAATTCGCCTTTTGGGCGAATTGGTTTATTAACCATATTTCCAAACTAATGTTGATTCGCTCGCTTCGGCTCGCTCATAACCGTGCTAAAGCACGGTTGATTTGATTTTTTCCAATTCGCCTTTTGGGCGAATTGGATTATTAGCCATACTTCCAAACTAATCCTCATTCGCTTATCGCTCATGAGCCGGCTCGCCTTCGGCTCGCCGGTGGTCGGCTCTGCCGCAGAATGATAATTTTTTTAGAGATGCGACAGACCCGATTCCCACTTCAGTTGCCAGAGGGGGCTATGGGGGGGGGACTTATAGAAAATAAGTCGAAAGGGATAATGATAGATAATTAGATATTAAAATATATGGATAGGGGAATTTTGTGAGATTTATTTTTTTTTAGGAATTTAAAAACTCCTATGGTTAAATTTTTATAATTTATAATCATAAACAGTTTCATTATGTATAAGTTTATATTAAATCGTGTTTAAATTGTACACAAGTTGAACACAAGATACACACAACGACATTAAATTGCCAACAATTTGCACACAACTCGGCAAAACTTTATTGTTCTCCGTCGCTTTCGCTCCTCCAAACATAAAGTTTTGGTTTTGCTCTGCAAAACTCCCCGAGCCGTGTACAAACCAGAAAAAATAGCTCGACAAAATCCTATTGTCCTTCGTCGCTTCCGCTCCTCCGAACATACGGATTTTGGTTTTGCTTCGCAAAACTCCTCTCGCTATTTTTTCTTTCGTTGGCAATTCAATGCCGTCGGGTGTATCTTGTGTTCAATTTGTGTACAGTTTAAACACAATTTAATATCAACTTATACACAATAAAAATGTTTATTGATTATAAATTATAGAAATTTAACCATAGGAATTTTCAAATTCCTAAAAAAAAACAAATCTCCCTTCAATTAAAAGGGGAGAAAGGAGAGATAAATATGCAAAACATTGTTAAAAATATTATTAAATGTATCTTCTTCGATGATGAATACAATGTCATGGAAGAGGAAATCAAAGAAATCTACAATACAATGTATGTGGATGAAATTGAATATGAAATAGCAGATATTGAAGAAATTGACGATGAATATTTTACACAAATTGTAAATGACATTGTCGACCTTTGGGATGTTGGTGTAATTGAGTTAGCAAACTATCAACATCAAAGTATCACAATTAAGATACATAACAAAGGGAAAGAGAACTATGTGAGTGTGCATTCAAATGCAAATAACTTTAAATATATCTGTCCATTAGAATGTTTCTGGTGGATTGAGATGTTTACTAAACTATACAGAAATGATTTTATAATTATTAACTGTTAAAATTATCGGGCGAAATCCCGTAAAACTATTTAATTAATTAAGGAGAGATATAAATGGCAATACAAATAATCAGAGAAGTTAGAACAATAAATGAAAACGAGAAAATCAAATGGTTACAAAAATTCCCATCCATGTTTGGAGGAGTCAAATACAATGGTGCTAATGCAAGAGAAACCGCATTAGCTATTAAAAGACTCCAACTCAGTAATATAGACCTACAAACAATTAGAGATATTGCAGAAGACAACAACATGATGTATAACTGTTCTATGAACCATCATAATTGTAGATGGGGATTAGACAAACAAGACACCCCACAAGGAGGTGGAATAGTGGCTCAGGCAGACACTCGTGAAGAATGTTTGCAAATAGCTACAGATATATATGGGATTCACCCAATATTCATTTGGGGAGTTGATATAGATGGATTTTAATTCATCTACATATAATAGGTATAGAGATAGTAAAACATCTCTATACCCAAAGAAATCCCTTCTAAGAGAAATGAAGAGATTTAAATGGGAAATTATAATCCCATTGGGGGTTATAATAATGGTGATTCTATGGGTAATTTGTATGCAAGTCCCAAGTGGACTTGCATAATTCTTTTTTTTTATACAAGGAGAATCCTCGCTCGCCTTCGGCTCGCTCGGGGTCGCTGCCGCACATTGAGAGGAAAATTTTGTGGAGCGGCAACGAAAACCTAAAGGTTTATCAATTTTGACGACCGAGGATGAGGGTGTCGTCAAAAAAGATAAACCTTTCGGTTTTCTAGCGAGGACAGCCTTCCCTCTGTACCGACCCCGCCCTAAAGTATTACGAACCCCCTCCTCCCCTCGGGGCTTCGTGATTTCCCCAAGCCCGCCCTAAAACCTATTTATATTACCCACCACCAACCCTCGATATACCGCAGTATATTCCCACTTCAGTCGCCAGAGGGGGCTTTGGGGGGGGGATTATGGGAGAGGGAAGGAGAAAGATAGTTAAAGAAAGTGTACCCTCCCTCCCGCCCATTTTAGGGGGGGGAAGTAAAAAAGAAGAGGGGGATTGGGTTTAATCCTTTGTGATTTGCAAAGCAAGATTATGTTTTTTCTCAATATAAACTTTTCGCACCGTAACTTAAGTGCGAAAAGTTTATTATTGAGCTTCGGCTTGGGCAACTGAAGCCCTTTTTTGTATTCTGAAAACCGAGTGCACTCGAATAAAAAATTCGAGCACCCTCGCTTCCCATAATACAAAAAATGACTCCATTTGCTCCAAATTTGGCACCAAAATAGCACGGAGAGCACTCGAATAAAAAATTCGAGCACTCTCCGCACTCTTTTGTAGCCAAATCTCACCTTCGGCTCGGCAAAAAACATAATCACTGTATGCAAATCACAAACAAAGGATTTGCACACCTTCGGGAGGAGATGGGAGTCGATGAGACTTGAAGGTGAAAAAAATATAGGAGAGATTTGGTATGAACATTACTAAAGAACAAATAGAAATCATGCAAAGTTTAGATGTAGATAAAATGACAAGTGAAGAAATCAATGATGTTGTAACTGTAAATAACATTGTGATTGGTGAAAAAGAAGAAGATGAATTTGAAGAAACAATTAGATTTGGAATTGCAATGCCTAAAGAAGGTAGAATTCCATTCGATATTGTTGAAGAAGGTCTAAATGTTATTTGGGAAGAAATTGAAAACATTAAAGGATTTCCGGGAGACACAATTAATACGGGGTTATTTACTACAAAATTAGTGACCAAAGATGAAAAATTCTTTGAAGAATTTGTAGGAAATATGAAAGACCGTAGGGGTAAGCCAATGAAGGAAGAGCAAGAAAAATACAGAAAAATGAGAGAAGAAGCATTAGGCTTAATAGAGAAAGGATTAAAATGGAATGATAACTTAATATGGACTCTATGGAAGATTATTAGAGGAAGACGACAAAGAACTTTCATGGAGAAAAGTGGTGAAAGTGTAGAGTTTAAAATAGAGCTCTACAGTTATATACATGATGAATGCTTGGATGAAATACTTGCAAGATATAGGAGCAGATTCTAAGGAGTCTGTTCTTTTAATTTTTTTAAAAAAGGAGAGATAATTATGGAAAATAAAAAAATTACTGAAGATACAAAGAACCAACTTCGAGTTATAGGCTTATTAGGTGCTTATGATTTTGACATTGTGACTCATTGGAATGCAGAAGAAGTTGAAAAAATGAGTCATTTACATGAGGCAACAATCAATGAAGATGAATTCAACGATTACGATAAAAATTATTTCTGGTATAAAAGACCAGAGATTAATACCGACGATACACCATACAGTGGCCGTTGGGATAGAATTCAAAGTAGCGATGTATTAGCGATACAGCAAATATATCCAGACAGTATCAAAATGAAATTGGTATCCGAAAAAGAAAAGTTAGACCGAATTTATAAGGTCAAACAAGTCCATGATGATATGACTGATGAAGAATTCTTTAAAGCAAATGAATCATTCAAAAGGGATATCAATTATATTAGGGAAGTAGAGGCTAAATTTAATAAGGCTCAAGAACTAACAGACATTGACGGATTGCATGTTACACAGCTGGATGATTATGATAATTATAAGTATCTGGTTGAAAATACATGCGAAAAATATGTGTATAAGATTTATGCAGATGAAAGAAAAGAACGGAGGTTGCAGAGCGAAGAGGAATATTTAGAGAAGAAAATATCTAAGTTTACAAACGACTTGTGTGGATATGAGTTACAAGTAGTGGGAATGAGTATGGACCCACAATATGCACCTTTAATGAATAAATTAGGGGAATATACTTATTCAGAGGGAAGTCGATTATATGAAGATATGATTGACATTGCAAAAGAGTATAGAGTATCCCTGGCAAATGCTTGGAACTTATGGAAGTTCATGGTGTTGGGGGATATGGAATCTCGATACGAAAGTATTATAGTAGATATGGTATAGGGGGAAACCCCTATTTATTTTTTTTTATAAGGAATAATAGCACTGGCCACCCTATTTTATATAAAGGGGTTTTTTGAGGGAGGGGCCTGTTTTTTGGGGAGTTTTTTTTTGGGAGGGAGAGTGGGAAGAGAAATAATTGAATGAAAAAAAAAGAATCCCACAAACCCACCCATTCAAAAAAAAATTTTAATATTTTTTTCCTTCTTTTTTTCTCCCACAAACCCACCCTAAAACCCTATTTCCCACAAACCCACCCTAAAATCCTATTTCCCTCAAACCCGCCCTTGAACCATCACACCACACATACATACATATGTATCATACACACACATCACATTACACATATTTATATACGACAAACGGAATATTGATTTTTTATTTTTAATATAAAAAAACATGTATTATAGATACATAATTATTAAAAATAAAAACGGATAATTGAACTGTTATTTATAATCTATATAAATAACGGATAATTGAACTGTTATTTATAATCTATATAAATAACGGATAATTGAACTGTTATTTATAATCTATATAAATAACGGATAATTGAACTGTTATTTATAATCTATATAAATAACGGATAATTGAATTGTTATTTATAATGTATATAAATAACGGATAATTGAGGTTTTTAGTATGAATGAAAAAGATATTCAACAAATCCAAGCAAGAAAAGTCGACGAAATGAATAAAGATGAAATATTTGAGGCTATGAAAATCCTCAATATTAATGAAGGAGAACAAATTAAAAAAGAATTTTCACAATATAAAAGATTTGGTATAGTAGTAAAAAAAGAAGGTAGAATTAGCTATAAAGCATTTGTAAAAACAGCTCCAACTCTTATTGATGCTATTAAAAATATCGATGAGGCACCGGGTGACTTTATCAACATTATATGTCCAAAACTCATTAGTGGTGATGTTGATTACAATGAAATGAGCAAAGACGAAGTTGAAATTAGTAAAAAGATTCTTAAAGAATCCCATGCTTTAGAACAGAAAGGTGTAGTAATTAATTCAAACCTGATATGGGAAGTATGGAAAATCATTAGGGGTGAAACATGTGAGAAATTAATTAAAGAGGCTGGTTTACCAATCAAGCAATTACAAGAAATATATAGTTATCTGACTGACAATCAGATAGAAGAAATTAGAGCAAAATACAAAACATATTTTAATTAAAAACGATAGGGCAGACTCGCCCTTCTCTCATTTTTATCAGTATAATATAAAAAATTTTTTTGAGAATAGCTGGTTTTTCTCTCTCCTTTACCAGTTATTCTCAACGGTTGGTTGGTTCTTATGAAGATTGATACTAAAGAATTATTTGATACTTTAAAAAGACTCTACTTCTATACAGAAGAGGTAGAGTTCTGTAAAGATGAAATCAGAGTGCACGGACGGGACGAATGTCCGAATTATCCGTGCAGTGAATTCGAGCACTATGGACAGTGCTGTACGGATACCGAATCATTGATATGCGTCACAACAATCATTACTGATGAGCTCGATATCAGAGAAATAATTTTAGACAGTGAAGAAAAAATGGATGAATTTTATAACAAAACTCCATGTTTAAAATTTGAAAAATTCATGGACATCTTATTAGCAATGAGTGGAGACACTGATTGCTTGTTAAGTTCTGGCAAAATAAGTTTCATAGATAAGCGATTCATGCAACATAAATATCTATGCGAATTAAATATGTTATAAATAGGTGATATGATGGATAGTTTCGAAGATGCAATGAAGGAATTTGAGAGAAAAGAAGAAGAAAAAAGACTTGCTTTCTTAAAGAAAGGAGCCAACAAGGTTCGTAATGACGACAATTTAATTTATAGATTAATGGCATTACATCTTAGCCAGAGATTCGAACTGGGATTAGATTGGAATAATGAACCTCATAATGTGGTTTATTCAATACTGAATTACTATATCGATAATATCGATGAGCCATGGGAAGAATGGCTCAATAAAGATGATGCTCCAATCATCAAACCGATGAAAGAACTTCAAAGATATTTCCCTGAATTAAAGGCAATTGCTAGTAATGAAGAAGAAATCATTAGAATAGCCAACAGTCTTTATAATTTAGATATTAAAACTGATTATGACGGCTTCAATGTTAATTATTTTTATGCTTATAGTTTTGATTTTAACTCTTTCACCCCAATCAATGTGAAAGAGATTAAAGAATTAAAAACGGAAAAGTGTATCTTGGCTAAATATGGTCACGATACATCAGAAATAGATAAGAGATTAGAAAACTCCGGCTTGACCGAAGAACAATTAAAGAGGTTATAGATATGGATAGCTACTTTTATACAAACGGGAATTGTGTGCAGTGTGGTAGGTGTGTAAAAGCCTGCCAAGAAAAAGGTGAAAAATTTTTAGGTGGACACAGAGACGATTGTCCTCATAAACTAAGCGATTATGTGCCATGTCATCACTGTACCGGAAGATTCTCACACCCGGCACCTTGTCAAGAGGCATGTCATTATAATGCTATTAGATTAGAAAGGTGGTAATAACCATGTTAAAATTAGAAATCAAGGATGAACATCTTTTCATAAACGGAAAAGATATGCACTTCAGAATAAACTATGAAGAGTTAGATGCATTAGGAGAATTATTATCTCATGCATTCGCTCTCGTCTATATAGTAAATAAGAATGGAGAAAGAAAACGGTTGGAAAACATCTCTGAATACGATGACAACCCAAAGAAAATCACACTCAGAGAAGTTACAACGGATGTCGATGATGATGAAATCGACACAGATTATTATATCTTCCTAAACGATAAATCCGTGGTGTTTCATAGATACGGACAATGGACTCCGGATTCGTTGGAAACATTATTTTTCAGATTATGCAAACAAAGCATGCTCGGATTTGTAACAAACTATGATATACATTATCTCTATCATGATGATAGAAAAAGATTTAAATTTTCTGATAACGATTAGGTGGTTTATATGTTAAATATGGAATTGAAAAGAGACCAACTCTTCATAAACGGGAAGAATATGCACTTCCAAATGTCTTATGAAGAAATGAACAAATTAGGAGAATTATTATCTAATGCATATTCCCTGGTCTATATAAAAGACGAAGAAGGGAAAGAAAAATGTTTAGAAAACATGTCACAATACGACGACTCCAAAAAAGAAATCACATTGAGAGAAGTCGTGACACATGTTTGTGATGACGAAATCGATACTGATTACCACATCACTCTAAACGGTGAATCAGTCATCTTCCACAGATATGCAGAGTGGATACCAGATGATTTGGAATCAATCTTTTTTAGATTGTGCAAGGATTGCATACACACATTTGCAACAAATTACCATATATACTATGACGGTCATTGCCATGACCAAATATGTGAATTTCATAAGAATGATGAATAACGGTCGAGTGTGTTTATTATGATAGTGAAGGAGCTAATCAAAGAATTGAGTAAAATGCCTGAGGATGCAGAAGTGGTCACCCCATCAGATGTATGGCTTGACCTTTATTGTGGATTTGACACCATTGAAGAAAAAATTCTTGATGGCGACAAGGTGGTGATTATAAAATGAAAGAAATAGCTATTGAAATATTCGATGAGTTAAACGGTCATGTAGCCGATGATGACTTTATCGACGAAGCCATTTACATGGCCGAAGACAGATATGAATGCGACGAAAAAGAAATCGATGAGATTATAGATTATATAGAGGAGATGTTATGACCAGTTCAAGAGTGACTAATTCACCAAACATTGCCGAAATATTAAAACTCATGAAAATGTACATCCAATTCAATCCGGGGTGTACGGCTCATGACATAAGCTTAATGTTTACTCGTGAAGATTATAGGATTAGAAACCAACTCACGACGAAAGCCATAAGAAGAATAATTATGGCTCATGCAAACAACCACAGATACACATGGTTTAATATAATTATCGACAAGGGCACCAAGCCCATGAGATTCTACTGCCCATTCAGTAAAGCATGGGAGGAAGACGAATGAAAAGAGAACCAGTCAGACTTCAGAAGAAAAAAGAAAGTCCGTTAAACGGAATGCCGAAATCCGTTTACGGATTCATATTATTTATTATAGTATTTTTAATCGCAATAGCAATAGCTATTGGTGAAACGAGTTATTATAATCAAGTTTTATATCTGTTATAAACAATTAATTGAGGTTTTACAATGATTATGAATGAGATTTTAGATAAATTTCTGGACAAGCAATTAGAAGTTGAAAAAAAAGAAGCGGAACAAGATTACCTAATTGAACAGCAATTAGGAATGATGAATGATTTCGAAACCCATATAAAAGAGAATTATGACATCGACAGTATGTCATTTTCTCCAAAAAATCATGGGAGTGAGTGCCCTGAGGTATTTATAAATGCTCCTAAAAAGGAGTGCCTTAAAATAATGTACGATTGCAGTATCAATTACATGTGTTTGAGAGCGAACCACGAGAATTATACACTAATTCTCGTATTAGGATTAAGACCTTAAATATAAATTGATTTTTTAAACGGTTGTTTGTTCTTCTTTTCTTCTTTTAAGGATTTTAAGAGATTATTAGTTGAAAAGAAGGATAGAGAATCGGTTTTTGCACAAAAAGAAAATAATTATGAATAAATTAAAAACAATTATTTTCAGTTTAAATATTTAATAATTTTCTATGGAGGAAATAAAAAATGAGAATGAAAGAATTGATTTTAAATAATAAAGCCCTTCTCAGAGGGTTAAAAATAAGAATAGGTGAAAAAACCTTTTACTTTGACGGTGCAGGTGACATGAAAGTATTACTTCTCACAAAAATATCCGGACCGGATACTGAGAATATAAGCACATGTAAACTTTGGGTTAAGTATGAAAACCTAAACCCTAAAATAATAAATGCCATTAAAGAAAAATTAACGGAAGAGGGGGTTTTAATTGAATAAAAAAAAGATAGCAAAAAACATATACTTTGAAGCAGTAAATAGTTTCAGAGATGATATGGAAGATTTCGAAGAATATCTTTTAGGTTTAATAGATATTGAATTCTATTTCAAACCTAAAATGAAAAAAGAAATAATAAGAATAATTAAGGAGGAAAATAAATGGGATTAGATATGTTTTTAAATGGATATAAGTTATCCAAAAAATCAAATCCAGAATTTACTACAGACAAAAAACAAATATATTGGAGAAAAGCAAACCATATTCACAATTGGTTTGTAACAAATGTACAAAACGAAAATGATGATTGTCAAATATATGAAGTAAAAATAGAAAAATTAAAAAAACTCATTAGAGATTGTGAAGAAGTATTAA
>Ga0310695_10005860_pt1 | contig 20935 bp, 15 predicted proteins | sample RumenRJG_04DNA_FD_203882 | JGI IMG/M metagenome (GOLD analysis project Ga0310695, IMG submission 203882) | Bovine rumen microbial communities from Lethbridge, Alberta, Canada - RJG_04 (v2) (version 2) | ecosystem: Host-associated > Mammals > Digestive system > Stomach > Rumen | place: Canada...
CGTAAGTCCCGGGGCCGCTGCATATCTGCGTATGATTTCGGCGCAGCCGGTGGGGTCCTCCGCATCCAGTCCGATGCGGTTCATCCCCGTATCAATGGCAAACTGGCAGAGGACGGGTGCATTTCCCACTTCGGAAAGCTTTGCAGCCGCTGCCGCCATCGAAGCGGCGTGCTCCTCCGACACCAGGGCCTGGGTGATGCCATATTCCGAGAGCATCCCGCATCCCTCCGCCGGCGTATAGCCGAGAATCAGGATTTCACCCTCAATCCCGTCCTTCCGGAGATTCACCGCCTCATGAAGAGAAGCCACGGCAAAGCGCTTTACTCCAGCCTTCTGCAGCATCTCCGCCACCGGGCGGCTGCCGTGGCCGTAGGCATTGGCCTTCACCACCGCCATAATCTCCGCCTTATCCGGAAGACTGTCGCGGTACAACTCATAGTTCTTCCGCAGAACATTCAGGTCCACTTCCGCCCAGGAACGCCTGAGAAATTCTGCTGTGTTTTTATGCATCATTGCATTCATCCCCTGTTTTTACTAAGTTCAAGTATTCTCTGCCGATTTTTTTTATGGATGTCACAATTTGGACACACTTTCATTGTATCATAGCCGAAGAGTGATGCAAGCGCATTGCTCGACCCCCAAGTTTTTTCATAACAGCCGGCAGATGGTTCTCCCCCCTATGCAACCATCTGCCGTCCTCCAGACACAACCGCCCGGAACCGGGCGGATTTTTTTATGCAGATAATTGCATAAATGTATAAACATGCGTAATACTGTTTATTCGCTTTTGTTATTCCTGAACACAAATATTTTGCTCAGAATATAGTTCGCCACGGTGACCGCCACCTGGACGATGAGTTTGGCAATCTTGTCATTCATGCCGCAGACCGTCACGGCCCCGAACATGATTCCCATGTCCATCAGGAGCGTTCCCACCCGGGCAGCAAAGAATGCCCCCGCCTCGTGGAGTACATTGCTCCCGTGACTGCGGAATACAAATACCTTGTTGGCAAAAAAGGCAAATGTCACCGCCGCCACCCAGGAGATGACGTTGGCCGCCTGCAGTTGCAGCGCATTTTTCGGGTCCAGCACCGTCGACACCAGCCCGTAATAGACCGCCAGGCTCACCACCGTCGTCATCACGCCTACCACCAGGTACCGGATGATCTCTCCATACTGTTCTTTCAGTTTTTCCATTCTGCTGTCTCAGTTCCTTTTTTCAGATTTCCTGCTGTCAGGAGAACGTTTCCGCATACCAGGCGGACTGCTTTGAGAGCTCCTCATTCAGCTTCTCAAATCCCATCCGCTCTGCCAGCGTTTTCTTCCCGCAGAAGAGATCCGTGCCCAGTCCCAGCCGGTTTCCGGGAATCTCAAATCCCATGGCCGAAAGCACGGTGGGCAGCATGTCCATGGGCGTAAAGACCCGGTTTTTTGCACCGTTCCTTCCGTCCTTTCCCGCCGCCGGTTCCTTCGCCACCTGCAGAAAGCAGTTGTAGATGGGCCGCTCATAATAGGAGAGTCCCTTCACCATATAGGTATCCATCCGCGGATGATCCCCGGTGATGACAACCGCCGTATCCTCCGCAAAGGGCTGTGCGCTCAGCCAGTCCAGGAATTCTGCCAGCTGCCGGTCCGCACAGGCCACGATATTCTCTGCGTCCGTCGGAAAGTCATCCCGGCAGAGGGGGCACTTATAGCCGCTGACAAAGTGGGTATCTACCGTAAGCATCGTAAAGTTGAAGGGCTTCTCTCCCGCCGCAAGTCTTGTGAGCTCCTCTTTGGCCATCCGGTACAGGTGCCGGTCCTCAAATCCCCACCACTGATAGTAGTCCTTCGGAATGTATCCCCGCTCCCTGGCCGTATTCAGGTCAAAGATCTCATAGTCTCCATGCTGCTCGAAAAAGGCTCTTCTCGCCCCGAAGGCCGCATCGGAGCCGCACATGAATTCCTGCCGGTATCCCTTCCGGTGAAGGATATCGCCCAGGGTGACAAGGCCCTTCGCATAGCGCTTATCCAGATTTCTTAAGTAGGATCCGATGGGAAATGCGAACGGCACGCCGGAGCTCATGGCAAAGATGGCTCCCATCGTCCAGCCGGTTCCGGCCGTATTGTGGGCGCCTCCCAGCTTGTCCGTATCGGAAAAATGGAGCTTATGCTCCGCCAGGTCCGTCATATGGGGGATATGGTTAATCTTCTGCTTTCCTCCCTGGGTGGTACCGGCAAAGGTGGATTCCATGCCTTCCAGATAAATGTAAATCAGGTTTTTCGGTCTCTGTCCTTCTTTCGGCACAATGCGGTCCGCATCCGGCCGGACATATTCCTTCTCATAGATATTCGTGCACTGTCTCCGGAGCCGGAAAAACTCCGAGGCATTCAGGCTTTTGTCCGCATAGCGGATTCCTCCCGCAATGGCCAGAAGAACCGCCGCAAGAAGCAGGAAACGCACAGACTGCGGGCAGAATGGAGAAAGGAAGGATACGGCAATAACAAGTAAGAGTGCGCAGGTAAACGCCGGCATAAGTCCCTTAATGGCACGGATCACCGTATCTCCGCCGGTTCCCTCCAGCGGCAGCACCGCCGTGTAGAACACCTGCTCCGCCTTTGCGCCGTAGGTCTTGTTAAAATACCGGACGCCGCCGATGAGAAGGGCTGCCAAAAGAATCAGGAGGCTCATGCCCAGATTAAAAAGAAGCATCATATCTCCTCCTCTTCCTCCTCCAGTTTCTCCTCTTCTTCCTCCATGGCCCAGAATTCCCCTGCTTCATACAGCTTCACCAGCGGTACATAGAACATGTTGCCGTATTTATATCTCCAGCCGCCGTTGGCCCGGATAGCCACCGGATTCGGATAGACCTCCTTTACGCCGCCGGATTTTTCCAGCGCGTAGGCCTCCGCCAGCTGCTGCGTATGCTTTCCGCCGTTTTTATCCACATAATCCAGATACCCCGGCCCGTAATTGTAGGCCTGCAGGATGGCGTCAAAATCCACGTTCTTCCCTTTGGCCGTGTCCAGCAGCTCTTTAAAATAGCTGCAGCCCTGCTCGATGGACTCCTCTGTCCCGAGGGAATTCGGCTTCTTTCCCAGCGATTCGCTGGACTGCATCACATCATCGCCCTTGCCGCCCGACTCCACGGCGAGAATGGCCATCAGCCAGTCCTTATACTCCGAGATGCCGTAGCTTTCGGCGTAATCCTCCAGCATCGGCCGGTGTGCCAGCACCTCCTCCGGGAAGGTGGAATTCTTCTTTTTCCATCGGTTGTACACAAAGCCGCCGCCCGCGGCAATCACCATCAGAAAGACAAGAAGCAGCGCAAAAACCCGGTGCCAGAGAATTCTCTTTTTCCTTTTTCGCTTTATATTCGAACGTTTCGGGGAAGTTCCCCTGCGTTTATTCTGCATGAATGATTCCTTATCTGCATATTTTCATTCCCACAACAGTTTATTTTACCATGGGCAGAGCGCCAAAACAACGGACAGAATACTTAAGACGCGCCATCGGATTACTCCTGGTCCGGAAGAAGAAAGTACCACCGCAGAAAAGCGTGCCCGACAGGCGCTTTCTCTGCGGTGGTACTTTCTGTTTTATTCTTATTCAACGGTAACGCTCTTGGCCAGATTTCTCGGCTTGTCCACATCCAGTCCCTTGGATACGCTGACATAGTAAGCCAGCAGCTGCAGCGGCACCACGGAAAGGCTGGCTGCAAAGCAGGGATCCGTGTTCGGCACATAGACCGTGAAATCCGCCGTATCTTCGATGGAATAGTTGCCGTAGGTGGTCAGTCCCATGAGGTAGCCGCCCCGGCTCTTGATCTCCACCATGTTGCTGATCATTTTTTCAAACAGCTCCGGCTGGGTCAGAATGCAGACGGTGAGAATGCCCGGCTCGATGAGGCTGATGGCACCGTGCTTCAGCTCGCCCGCCGCGTAAGCCTCCGAGTGAATGTAGCTGACCTCCTTGAACTTGAGAGATCCTTCGAGGCCGGCACCGGCATCCAGGCCTCTGCCGATGAAGAAGACATCCTGGGCGTTGGCATACTTTGCCGCAAACCACTGGATCCGCTCCTTGTCGGCAAGAACCTTCTCGATCTTATCCGGCAGCGTCATAAGCTCTGCTGTCTTTGCCTTATAATCATCCTCCGCCAGGGTTCCCCGGACACGGCCGAATTCCATGGCGATGGCGTACATGGCGATGAGCTGCGCGGAATAGGCCTTTGTGGTCGCCACGGCGATCTCCGGCCCTGCCAGGGTATAGAAAATATGGTCCGCTTCTCTGGCGATGGTGGAGCCAACCACATTGACGATGGCCAGGGTCTTATTGCCCTGCCGCTTCGCCTCCCGGAGGCCTGCCAGGCTGTCTGCCGTCTCACCGGACTGGCTGACGATAATCACCAGCGCCTTCGGGTCCAGAATCGGGTTCCGATAGCGGAACTCGGAAGCATATTCTATCCGGACGGGAATCCGGGCCAGCTTCTCTATGACGTACTGCCCCACAGCGCCTACATGGTAGGAGGATCCGCAGGCCACGATGTGAATGGCGGAAATCTCTTTAATCTCCTCATCCGAAAGCCCCATCTCGGACAGGTCAATCCGGTCATCCTTCACCACGGCGCCCAGGGTATCCCGGACTGCCTTGGGCTGCTCATGGATCTCCTTCATCATGAAGTGCTCATAGCCGCCCTTTTCGGCAGCTTCCGCATCCCACTTGATCTCGGTCAGTTCCTTCTCAATCTTGTCGCCGTTCAGGTCATAGAAGGAGATATCCCCCTCCTTCAGGCAGGCCATCTCCAGGTTGCCGATATAATAGACCTGTCTCGTGTACCTAAGAATCGCGGTCACATCGGAGGCGAGATACGCCTCTCCGTCCTTCATGCCCATGATCATGGGATTGTCCTTCCGGGCCACCCAGATTTCTCCCGGATGATCCTTAAACATCACGGCGAGGGCGTAGGAACCGCGCACCCGGACCATGGTCTTGGCCAGGGCGTCGATGGGTCCGATTTTATACTTTTTGTAATAATAATCCACCAGATTCACCAGCACCTCGGTGTCTGTCTGGGAATAGAAATGATAACCGTTCCGCAGAAGCTTCTCCCGCAGTTCCTGGTAATTCTCGATAATACCGTTGTGTACGCCGGAGACATCCCCTCCGGTACTGGTATGCGGGTGGGCGTTGGTCTCCGAGGGTTCTCCATGGGTTGCCCAGCGGGTATGTCCGATACCGCAGCAGCCCTTCATGGACGAACCGTCCAGGGTCTTCTCCGACAGGACAGACAGCCGTCCCTTGGCCCGCACCACGTCGATATCGCCGTCGCCGTCCCGCACCGCAAGACCGGCAGAGTCATATCCCCGGTACTCCAGCTTCCGGAGACCTTCCATCAGGATCGGTCCCGCCTGCTTTCTTCCTACATAGCCTACAATTCCGCACATAAAAAAATCTCCTTTCATTTCCTGCATGACTTTTAAGGAAGGCTGCCCCGGGCAGACTTCCCCCATACAGGTGAAGGAGAAAACCTCTGTTACGGTGTTGATTCCGCTTTTTCCTTTTTCTCTGACGGTTCACCACGCCGTGACAGCATCCGCCGAGTCTTTCGATCGCTGTCATACCTCGTCAACCTATTACGGTCCTGGCGCTAGCAGGCTTCCCCTCTTCCTCCGGGAATCCTGTTTGTGGAAAATATATCACACAATCGGTTTACGGACAACGGAAGATATTCTTAACACCCATGCTCTTCACCGGAATGCTGTACTCAAACAGAACATCCCCCGCAGAAGCCTGCCCGAAGGCCCTTTCTGCGGGGGATAATCCTGTTATGTTATGCTTTATTCCTGATGATTATCAGATCTTACCGTCGGAACCAAGAACGTTCTTGATCTTGTGAGCAACGATAGCCTTAACATTGGCTCTGCCGTCGCCGATGTACTGTCTCGGGTCGAAGTGATCCGGATGCTCTGCGAAGTGCTTGCGGATACCTGCGGTCATGCCCAGACGAAGGTCGGAGTCGATGTTGATCTTGCAGACGGCACGGCGGGCAGCCTCACGAAGCTGATCTTCCGGAACGCCGATGGCATCCTTCAGAGCGCCGCCGTTCTCGTTGATGATCTTGACATATTCCTGCGGAACGGAAGAAGAACCGTGAAGAACGATCGGGAAGCCCGGAAGTCTCTTTGCAACTTCGTCCAGAATGTCAAGGCGAAGCTTCGGATTTGTGCCGGGTTTGAACTTGTATGCGCCGTGGCTTGTGCCGATAGCGATAGCCAGAGAATCACATCCGGTGCGGGTTACGAACTCTTCTACCTCTTCCGGACGGGTGTAGGATGAATCCTCTGCGGAAACCTTTACCTCATCCTCGATGCCTGCCAGGGTTCCCAGCTCAGCCTCTACCACTACGCCGCGCTCATGAGCATATTCAACAACTTTTCTGGTCTCCGCGATGTTCTCCTCGAAGGGATGGCCGGAATAGTCGATCATAACGGAGGTGAATCCGCTGTCGATGCAGGACTTACAGGTTGCGAAATCTGCGCCGTGGTCCAGATGCAGAACGATCGGGATCTCCGGATACAGTTCAACAGCAGCCTCTACCATCTTTACCAGATAGATGGAGTTGGCATACTTTCTTGCGCCTGCGGAAGCCTGAAGGATCAGGGGGGACTTAAGCTCTGCAGCTGCCTCGGTGATACCCTGCACGATCTCCATGTTGTTGACGTTGAATGCGCCAATAGCATATCCGCCGTCATAGGCCTTCTTGAACATCTCGGTTGAAGTTACCAGTGCCATAACAATATCCTCCTATATAAATGTTTTAAATTACGCTCCGTCTATTATATCATATTCCATGGTTTTTCACTACCGTTTGTTACTTTTTCGGCACAGGACCGCCCTGGGGCGTTTTCCAGATGCTGTTCTCCGGAATCACGCCTCTCACGCAGCTGGTAGGATAGACGTTGGAATTCCTTCCGATGACGGTTCCCGGGTTCAGAACGGAATTGCAGCCCACTTCCACGTGGTCGCCCAGCATGGCGCCCACCTTCTTGATGCCGGTCTCCACTTCCTCGTCCTGGCCGTGGATCACCACCAGGGTCTTGTCGCTCTTCACGTTGGATGTGATGGAGCCGGCGCCCATGTGGCTGTAATAGCCCAGGATGGAGTCGCCCACATAGTTGTAGTGGGGCGTCTGCACATGGTCAAAGAGGATGACATTCTTCAGCTCCACGCTGTTGCCTACCACGCAGTCGGCGCCCACCAGGGCGGAGCTGCGGATAAAGGCGCAGTGTCTTACTTCGGTGTTCGGTCCGATGATGCAGGGCGCACCCAGGTAAGCACTGGGAAATACTTTCGCTGTCTTATGTACCCATACATTCTCGGATACCTCATCATACTCCTCCGGAGAGAGGGTCTTTCCCAGAGCAAGGATCATGTCCTTGATGCCCTTCAGCGCCTCCCAGGGATAGGTAAACTGGCGCAGATAATCGGCTGCCAGGGTATGATCCAGGTCATATAAATCATTTATCGTATACATGCTATTCTCCCATCTGCGGCCGCTTCCGTGCGGCCCATTTTCCCGCCGGATTACAGCAGGGACAGCGCATCCTCATCGGCAACCACGGTCACATCCTGATGGAACTGCAGGATGGAGCCGGGAACCTGCGGGGTAACCGGACCGCAGAGCACCTTCTTCAAGGCCTCCGCCTTGTCCTTGCCGCTGACAACCACAAGGATCTTTCTGGCCTTCATGATGGAGCCGATGCCCATGCTGTAGGCGCGCTTCGGCACCTCATCGGCACTCTTGAAGAAACGGCTGTTGGCCTCGATGGTCATGGGATTTAACTCCACGCAGTGAGTGCCTGCCGGGAAGTCATCCTGGGGCTCATTGAAGGCGATGTGGCCGTCATGGCCGAGACCTAAGAGCTGGATGTCGATGCCGCCGGCCTCTTCGATGGCCTTGTCATATGCCGCACACTCTGCCTCGGCGTCCGGATTCATGCCGTTTAAGACATGGGTTGCGCCCTCCGGGAGGTTCACGTGGTCAAACAGGTTCTCATGCATGAAATAGTAATAGCTCTGGTCGTTGGTTCTCGGAAGTCCCTCGTACTCGTCCAGATTCCAGGTGCGGATGGCGGAAAAATCAAGGGCGCCCTCCTCATACCATTTGATCAGGCACTTGTAAAGCCCGATGGGTGTGGAACCGGTGGCCAGGCCCAGAATGGAATCCGGCTTCTCGGCGATCTGCGCTGCCATAATCATGGCAGCCTTTCTGCTCATATCATCATAATCCTTTGCGCGTACGATTCTCATATGTATTCTCCTTTATTCTACATGAAGTTTTTCTGCCTTGATGACTGCGATTACGTCGTCCACGTATTTCTCGCAGGTCTCCATGCTCTGTGCCTCGACCATGACGCGGATCTTCGGTTCGGTGCCGCTCTCTCTCACCAGGATTCTTCCGTCGGTGCCGAGGGCCTCCGCAGCAGCCTTCACCGCCGCCTGCACTTTCTCATTGGCCTGGGCTTCCTTCTTATCCTTTACGATAACATTTTTCAGAACCTGGGGATACATCTTCATCTCGGAAGCCAGCATGGACAGCGGAAGCTTCTTCTCGATCATGGTCTGCATCACCATGAGGGAGGTGAGGATGCCGTCGCCGGTGGTGGCGTACTTGCTGAAGATGATATGTCCGGACTGCTCGCCGCCGATGTCATAGCCATTTGCCATCATGTTCTCGGCCACGTACTTGTCGCCCACGGCGGTCTGCTCATAGCGCATGCCTTCCCGCTCCAGGGCCTTGTAAAGTCCCATGTTGGACATAACGGTGGTAACCACGGTATCGTCCCGCAGCTGTCCGATCTCCTTCAGATACTTGCCGCAGACATACATGATGTGGTCCCCGTTGACCTCATTGCCCTTCTCATCCACAGCGAGGCACCGGTCCGCGTCACCGTCATAGGCGAATCCCACGTCGAGGCCATTGTCCAGGACATAGTTCTGCATGGCTTCGATATGGGTGGAACCGCAGCCCCGGTTGATGTTGGTGCCGTCCGGGGAGTTGTTGATGACGGAAACCTTCGCGCCGAGGGCCTCGAATACGCTCTTGGCGATGGCAGAAGCACTGCCGTTGGCGCAGTCCAGGCCGACCTTCATTCCCTTGAAGGCCCGGGAGGGAATTGTCATCAGATATCCGATGTAGCGGTTTCTTCCCGCGGAGAAATCGATGGTTCTGCCGATGTTCTCTCTTGTGGCATAGGGGATTTCGCCCGCTTCGCCGTCAATATATGCTTCTATCTTCTCTTCAATCTCCGGCTCGATCTTCTGGCCGTTGGCCCGCATGATCTTGATGCCATTGTCGTAGAATGGATTGTGGGATGCGCTGATCATGATGCCGCAGTCAAACCCTTCGGTCCGGACAACATAGGAGACGGAGGGGGTTGTGGTTACATGGAGCAGATAAACGTCCGCGCCGGAGGAGGTAAGTCCCGCAGACAGCGCGTCCTCCAGCATGTAGCTGGATCGTCTGGTATCCTTGCCGATGGCAACTTCCACCTTTTCGCCCGGATGCTTTGTCCCGTAATACCAGCCCAGGTATCTTCCGACCTTGAAAGCCTTCTCCGCCGTCAGGGCCACATTGGCCTCACCGCGGAATCCGTCCGTACCGAAATACTTGCCCATAGATTTGTCCTCTTTCATAATTATGGATTTAATTGCTCATGGTGTTTTCTCTTCAAGGCTATATTTTATATCTGAGTGAAGGCTCTGACAAGTACTGTTGGCACTTGAATTTTTGAAATATGCGAAAGGTTATTGTACCACCGTGAATCTATCACTAAAACATTTCAGCTATATTTAGTTTTCGGATATTATCGCTGTTTAGTATGTCTTCTATGTGGCTTTGGTGAGTTTTTTGCATATGACCGTGATCGTGTAGTATACGGATATTGGAGTGAATATCTTATTGCGGTAATGCTTGTTACAACATATAATATAAATGTTGTAAAATAGAATCATAGATTAAGGAATGGATGTCAGAGTAACAGAACAGGATAAGAATGGTTTACGAACGATTGAAGCTATTGATATATGCTTTATATGAAGGTGTTTTTCTCTGGACCTTGTTGTTAGTGTTTGCCTTTGCTGAAGAAATGGCAGTATTCAGATGCAAAGACTTTCCGTTGACAAATGGATACTATTTCTTGGCAGCAATACCAGTATTGCTGCTTCTTTGTGCTTTGAATCGAAGATATGGAGAACAGATAGAAAAAATAGCGAAAAAAAACATTGTATTGATTTTGAGTATAACGCTCTCTCTGTTTTTTATATGTCAGCTGTATTTATGTTATAATGCATATTTTTATTCCGGATGGGATGCCGGTGCAGTATATAAATATGCTGTTGAACAGTGGAGAGGAACGCCAAGTGATGAAGCAAAAGTTTATCTGTCCAGATATCCGAATAATGTATTCCTCGTCTGGTTGTATGCAAGTGTTTTTCGGTTGGTCAGTCTTTGCCCGCATGTTTCACTGGAGTTTTCACTGGTAATCGTGCAGTGTGTAATTGACGCTGTGGCAATGTTTCTTGCCTTTGAAGTTACCTTTAATATCACGGGTAATTATCGACTGTCCTTATTTGTATTGTTATGGTGCATTTTGTTCATAGGATTTTCACCATGGTTTATAGTGGCGTATTCTGATGCTACGGGTATTCTTTTCCCTGTTTTGTTGTTATGGATTTATCAGTTATCAATGAAAACGAAAGGTACTGTATGGGAAGGAATAGTTTGGGCAGCACTGGGGTTTGTAGCCATGACTGGACTGCATATAAAACCACAGATTATCATTGTATTAGTTGCAATACTGCTGGCGGAAGCTATGCACCTGAAAATTGGGACAAGTAAAGACAGTTTGAAGAAAATCTGGATTCGAGTGTTTGGTTTATTGTTCGGTGTAGTTCTTTTTGTGGCTCCATATAGGATGCTTATTGTACCGTCCATGCATATATCATTTGATTCAGAAATGAGTATGGGGCTGCCGCATTATTTTATGATGGGTTTAAATGATGAACATGATGGGATCTATTATCAGGAGGACTATGATTTTTCAGTTCAGATCGAAGATAGAAAAGAGCGTCAGATAGCAGATATGCAAAGAGCAATGGACCGCATACATAGTTATGGAATCAGAGGCATGTTAAGACATTTGAGCAGAAAACAACTGGTGAATTATGGCGATGGTACATTTGCATGGGCAGTAGAGGGAAATTCATTTTCGGGAGAACCCGAAAGGATAAATGTGAAAGTAAGCAGGTTTCTTCATTCCTGTATTTATCCGGACGGAGAACACTATAATGCGTTTATTTCTCTGAAACAGATTCTTTGGGTCGTACTTTTGGTTGGAAATCTTGGAACAGTATTTTATAACACTAAGTGTATCTCGAAAGAGGGAGATTGCCTAATACTAACTATGGTTTTAGCGATATTAGGCTTGACGGTGTTCGAATTATTATTCGAAGCAAGAGCCAGGTATTTGTTCTGTTTCGCTCCAATATATGTAATTTTAGGGGGTTGGGGGATGCGTAATATTTTTAAGATAGGAGTTTCGATTGGAGATTTATCATGAAGCTGTTGGTGTGTTGTGATATAATATAGTTGTTTTGCAATATATTCATCTGCAACTGAGAAATGTTGAATCCTTACAGAATGGTACTAAATATGAATGAGCATGCTGGATTGCCGATTTTATGGCTTGTAATTCCCTGCTACAATGAACAGGAAGTATTGCCGGTTACAGCTCCCATGTTTCTCGGGGAGCTTAATCATCTTATTGAAACAAAGCGGGTGAGCCCCCAAAGCCATGTTCTTTTTGTGAATGATGGTTCTTCTGACCAAACCTGGAGTATTATTCAAAAACTGGCGAATGAAGATACACACTATATTGGTATAAGCCAAAGCAGAAACCGAGGACATCAGAATGCCGTGCTGGCAGGTTTGATGGAGGCAAAGGATGTTTGCGATATTACAATTTCGATCGACTGTGACGGGCAGGATGATATATCCGCGATGGATGAAATGGTCGACCAATATCTGTCTGGTGCTGAAGTCGTATATGGCGTACGCAGCAAACGGGATACGGATACAGCTTTTAAAAGACTGACTGCAGAAGGATTCTACAAGCTGCTGAATGGTATGGGAGCTGAAGTGGTCTATAACCATGCAGATTACAGACTGATCAGTGCAAGGGTACTTCAGCATTTTGCTGATTTCCGGGAAGTTAATATATTTCTGCGGGGCATGGTCCCGCTGGTAGGATTCAAGAGTACAAGCGTATATTATGAACGGCATGAGCGTATCGCCGGAGAGAGTCATTATCCTTTGAGTAAGATGCTTCATCTGGCGATAGACGGGATCACAAGCCTTTCGGTTAAGCCAATATCCGTGATTACCGGGATGGGTGCTTTTGTGAGTCTGATCGGTTTTATGGGGGTTATCTGGGCCATCATTATGGCTGTAACGGGGAAGACTGTTGCAGGATGGGCATCTACTATATGTATCATATGTTTCCTTGGAGGAATTCAGCTGCTGTCTCTTGGAGTGATTGGTGAATATGTCGGAAAGATCTATTTGGAGACAAAACAGCGCCCAAGATATATTATCAGTGAAAAAACATGGGAGAGCGTGGAACGACATTACAAAGGCTAAACACAGCCGGGGGGGGACGGAAAGATGAACTTAGGAGCTTTGTGTATGCTTGGTGCGGTTATCGTTGGAGCGATAACCGCTGTTTGCGTTGTGAAGGAGTTTTGGCATATAAGGAGAGCAGATAACTGCGATTGGCGGGAGCTGAGAATCGTTGTCAGCTCTGTTTTTTTTGTGGCATTACTGTGTTACGGAAAACTGGTAACTTCGATGCATTTTTCGGTGGATTCCTATAACCTTCTTTTTGATATGTCTCCATACTACCAGATGCAGATTGGAAGATTCCTTTCCGGTGGTATTATCCTCTGTGCCATTCATGCAGGTATTAATCAGGTGGTTTCACAGCAGTTCTTCATGTTTGTCTGGATCATCACTCTGACACTCGAGATTATAATGATCGGAGAGACTCTTTGTACTTATATTGCAGGAATAAGAGGCATTAAAAAAGGACTGCTGTATGCGGCAATTGGATGTGCCTTTTTCAATGTATTCATGATGGATCTGATGCTTTTTACTGAGATGGCGATGGTTTTGTTTCTCAGCAATCTGACGCTTGCCCTGGCTATTCGGTATGCAATTGTGGCGGGAGAGAGAAAAGGGTTATGGCTTCTTTCGCTTGCGTTTCTATCAGTATCCTTAAGCAGTTATCAGGCATATATTACTGTCTTTGAAGTATTTGTTCTGTTAGGAATATTTGTGCGTTATGAAGATGACCTCAAGCGAAGATATGTGTTTGCTGTTTTGAGTTTATTCCTGGGAGCTCTTGCCGCGATCGGCAATATTGCATTCACAAAGATTCTTATCCGAAAAGGACTGCTTGCAGACAGCGGGAGAGGTGCATCTTTTGACATAAAAACAATTCACAATAATATTCTGACTCTGATGGAATATCAGAAGCACTTCTGGACTGATGCAGATGGCATATTTCCGCTTGCGATTATGATTATTGTGGGAATGGTCTTGCTTACAATGTTCATACACATAGTTTTCCGTTTGGAAACGATGGAAAAGCGCGTGTTTGTCACATTGTTTATTGCAGGAGCGTATACGCTTGCCTTCATGGCACACGTCATAGAAGGTCATATTGTATTGTCCCCAAGAAGCAACATTGGGGTATGGAGTGTTATCTCTTTGATATTGCTGTTGTTCATTATATATGGAAATTATGCTCCGGCTCGTCTGCGGCAGTTTGCTGTCGCTCTGGCATTCATGTTGTACCTTCCCAATATCGTAGTTATGGGAGACATGATCGAAAGCGAAGCACAGATTAATGCAGTGGATCAGAATGAGGCGATACAGTTTTGCGCTGCAATAAAAGAATACGAGGCTGAAAGCGGAAACTATATCACAAAACTGGCAATGAAGGGTGATGTGAATAATGAGTTTTTTCTTCCGGTATCAAGATACCGGGACTGGGAATTGGGAAAACGAATTATGAGCACCTATTATTCCAATTATCGATTGTTAAGTCACTATCTTGAACGCAGCTGCGAGAAAGTCGATATGCCGGAAGACATTTATCAGGAGCACTTTTTTGAACGCGACTGGAATTGCATGAATGTCACGGAACAATTATACTGTGATGGGGACACGGCCTATATCATGGTTTATTAACCTTTTCAAGAGAGGTGGAAGAATGCAGAGGGATTATACGCTCGACAGATTAAAAGCTATTGCGATTTTTCTGGCGTGCCAGGCGCACTATATGCATTTTAACGACTCTGCGATAGATAATTTCTGGGCTATTCTTTCCTGTGCAGGTGTTCCGCTGTTTTTCATGATTAACGGAGCTTTGTTATTCCATAAACACTTTAGTATACAGAAGCACATCCAAAAAACATTCCGGGTGTTGGGGCTTTGCATTATTTGGAAAGTCATTACAGTATTTGTTTTAGGAGTACTTCGCGGAGTAAATCCGTTTCAGAATGGACGAGCCCAGTTTATTAACTATGTAATAGGAAAAAATGGATTGGACGGATTTGAAGTTGGACATTTCTGGTATTTGTATGCCCTGTTTGGCGTGTACTGTATCTACCCATTTCTCAGAGCAGCGTGGGATACGGAAGCACAGCATCGAGCCATATGGTTTATTCTTGCGGTTATTGGCATCTTTACCTTTGGTTTCAATGCAATAAACTTCGGACAAAGTGTTTTCTGCTACCTTACAGGAATGAATAGTCCATTTAGTATCTATTCTGCCAATTCCTTTTATATATTTGGCAGTTACGGATATTGTGTCTTCTGGTTTCTGTTAGGCGCAGAATTATACAACGATGAAAGATGGAATGCACATTCTGTAAATATGTCAGGAGCATGGTGGCCTGTCTCTTTTATAGTTGGCTGGTTTCTGCTATTTGGCATGAATCGGTTCCAAAATACAGTTGGTGACGCTAATTGTATCGTGATTGACGGATACTTTTGCATACCTACTCTTTTGATGTGTCTGGGACTCTTTCAATGGTTTATTACGAATACGGAATTGCGAAAGAAACCTGCAGTACCGCTTATCAGAACTATTGGAGAAAACACCTGGGGAATATATATGCTGCATATGATTGTAGGGGTGTTTTTCCTGAAAGCTCAGAGCTGGTTTCATTTTCCAACAGGAATACTCTTAGACTTGATAAAAACGAGCTGGATGTTGTTGGGAAGCATAGCAGTACTCCATATAATGAAAAAAATACCGTGGCTACGTGAATTGCTTATATTTTAAATAAACAACCTGTCAGGGGCGGATTGAAGAAAAACATAGAGTACTATATAATCATGATAAGCAAGCAGAGCATGATCGATAGGGGGCAGGCAATATCCTGCTCCCTTTTATGTTATTGGAGGTTTGACAGCATATGTATGCAAATTGATATTGAGTGTTGATGAAATACTTTGGAATGATTGATATGGATTGCAGTTAATGATATGTCTCGAGACAAACCAAAAAGTAAATGAATGAACTAAAAATTTGTGAAATCTAAAATGGAAATGATGATATAATACACCTATATGTTTATACCATGGAGGATAATCAGAGTGAAGGAACGATTTCTGCGCGCTCCTATGGCGGCGCTTTGCGGTATATATGCACTGATTGTGCTGGCAGTGTTTCCGTTGGTATTCCATGATTATTATTTTGATATCGTTAGTGTGAAGTATATCTTCTACTGGGTAACCAGTCTGATATTTATTGTGCTCAGTCTGGTGACATTCTGCGTTCTGCGTGTTCGCGGTAAGAAGGTTGCTTTGGATGGTTCAGGAAAGCGGGGTTCAAAGAAACGGCGGGGACTTGCCTTTCTGAAGGACTTCCGTGCTTCCTGGCCGGTGTGGATGCTCATTATCTTCTGGGTGAATACTCTGATTTCCACGCTGCAGTCGGAGTTCCTCTTTGAGTCCGTCTGGGGGAATGAAGGAAGATATACGGGACTGTTCCTCATCAGCATCTATACGGTGACGACGCTTCTGCTGGTGTTTTTCTCGGAACCGAAGCGGTGGTATCTGGATGCGTTTTTGTTAACATCCTGTATTGTAGAGATTCTGGGAATCCTGGACTACGGCGGACTGGATGTGCTGCAATTTGGCCGATTCGGCGAGCAGGTGGGGGAGATGAAGATCTTCACCTCTACCATCGGAAATGTGAATTTTTACACCTCGTTTCTGAGTTTTGGCGTGGCTGTGGCGGCCGTCTACTGTGTAGCGGAAAAGAACAGCCGCAGGCAGTTTGTGTATACGATCTTTACAGTGATTGCCTATACGGCGCTGATTCTGGGACAGAGTGACAGTGCTTACTTGACTATCGGCTGTCTGTTTGCGCTTCTGCCCTTTGCCTTTTTCCGGAACCGGAAGGGAGTGTTCCGGGTGGCGGTACAGTATACCATGTTTGCCGTCATCATGTGCTGTCTCAGTGTTCTGAATGATATCTTCAAGCCAGTCGGAGATGACGGCGGATTGCTTCTCGCCGTGGGCGGAAGTATGGGATTCCGGATTCTGACGGTCCTGATGATTGCGGCCACGGTATTCTTATATCGCTGGCAGAAGAAGACATCTTCGGGCGAGGAAGCTATGGTAAGACGTCTCTGCCTGGGATGGGGATTATTTGTGCTGGCGGCATTCCTGCTGGTGGCCTTCATCCTTTATGATGCCAATGCCCTTGGACATGCCGACCGGTATGCGGTCATTAAGCGCTATGTTATCTTCAGTGACGACTGGGGCACGGAGCGCGGCTTTGCCTGGCGTGTAGGACTGACTGCCTGGTGGCAGCAGCCGCTTATCCACAAGCTGTTCGGATACGGACCGGAGACATTCGGTATCCTTACCTGGGAGTATCGCAAAGCATCGACGAATGCCTATGGGATTATCTTTGACAGCATGCACAATGAATACCTGCAGAATCTGGTGACCATGGGGCCCATCGGGATGCTGTCTTATTTGGGACTGATTATCGGAAGCGTGATAGTCATCTGGAAGACAGCGAAGAGTGCGGAAGAGAAGACGTGGCTGTTTGCAGCGGCATTTGCCATCGCATGTTATGGAACACAGGCGATGGTGAATATATCCATGCCGATTGTCGCACCGGTGATGAGGGTTCTCATCGGTCTGGGATTATCGGCAGTCAGGGAGGCGGCCCATGGGGCAGAAGAAAAAGAAGAGTAATGTGACATTGAGTCACGCACTTTCGGATAACCGGGCGCTGGCGATTCTGTGCGCGGTGTTTCTGCTGGCGATGCTCTGCGTGTTTCCGGTAGTTTATCACGACTTTTATTATGATATTCTGGAGTTTAAGTGCATCAGCTACACGGTGATGTCCCTGGCTTTCCTGGGATGTGCGGCTGTGATTATCGGCTGCTGGGCTTTCCGGGATGTGCAGTCCTTCGGAGGCAGAGAAGCGGGAAAGCTTGTGGATGCGGTAGTGCCCTGGCACTGGGGAAGACAGCCGGTACACATCCGGTTTCTGCTGGTGTTCTGGCTTCTGGTCATTTCTTCGACGATCTGCTCGGAGTGGCGGCATGAGGCCTGGACCGGATCTCAGGGACGCTACAGCGGGCTTATGATGATTTCCCTCTATGTGCTGACGACACTGCTGGTGGCAGCGTACGGGGAGGTGCGGCGGTGGTTTATGGATGCTTTTCTGGCGGTTTCGCTGTTTGTGGGCATCTTCGGCATCACTGATTACTTCCGGATGGACATTCTGGGATTTAAGAGTATGGAGGTGGGAAATCCGGCGGCAGATATTTTTACCTCTACCATGGGCAACGTGAATACCTACACGGGCTTTCTGGCACTGCCGGTGGGAGTAGCGGCAGCTCTCTTTGCTGTGGAGACGGTGTGGTGGAGAAAGATCCTCTACTTTGCTGCGACGTTCGTGCTCTATCTGGCACTGTTTACGGGACAGAGTGACAATGCCTATCTGGCGCTTGGGGCACTGTTCTGCGCACTGCCGTTTTTTATGTGGAAGTCGAGAAAAGGACTTGCGCTGTATATTCTGCTGATTGCAAACTTTGCCACAGCGGTGCTGGTTGCCGGCTTCTGGAAGACCGGATACTCCGATACGGTCATCTGGTACAGCGGAGTTATCGATGTGCTGATGAAGATACCATACGCCAGAGGGATTACGGCGATTCTGTGGCTTATCGGAATCGGACTTCTGGTTCTGGACAGGCAGAAGGGGACTGGTGAGAAGGAGGCCGATGCATTCGGAGATGTGGAACCGGCGGTGGAACAGGATGGTGCAGACAGGACTGCAGAGCGGGAGGAAAGATTCTTCCTGTTACTTCGCCGGGGATGGGGGATTTTCCTCATCGTGTGTTTCCTGGCTGTAGTATTTGTCCTCTTTGATGCCAATGCTGGCGGGCATCCGGAACGCTATGAGGCGGTCCATAACTATGCGGTCTTCAGCGATGACTGGGGCGTGCAGAGAGGATTTGCCTGGAGAATCGGATGGCAGGAATATAAGGAGCTGCCCTTCTTCCGGATGGTTCTGGGCAGCGGACCGGATACCTACGGCCTTCTGACGGAGAGCCACTGGCAGGAAGGGATTGATAAGTACGGATTCTACTATGAATCGGCTCACAATGAGTATTTCCAATATTTTGTTACCATCGGACCTTTTGCTACTCTGGCGTATGTGGGATTTCTCATTACTGCGCTTATCCGGATGGCGAAGAGTTCGGCGAATACGCCATGGCTGCTGGCGCCTTGCATGGCACTTCTCTGCTATGCGGCCCAGGCGGTGGTGAATATCAGTATTCCCATCGCAGCAGCAGTGATGTGGGCGATGATGGCTTTGGGACTTGCAATGGGGAGGTATCATCATAAATAAAACGGAAACAATAAGTTTAAAAAAGAGAATAGGATTATCAATGATAATTTCGAAAAATGTATTCTGGCAACGGATGCAGGTTTGAAGAAAGGCAGTACAAATGTTAGGTAACCGAAAGAGTGGACTGGACGGTCTTCGGGCATTTGCCATCACACTTATTGTGGCCAGTCATTGTGGATTCTTGGGGCAAGGCGGAGTTGGTAATTGCTTTTTCTTCGCATTGAGTGGTTTTCTATTAGTTAAACCTTTTTCGCAGGAATATGCGTTTGAATTTGATTCTTTGCATAAGATTGGAAGGTATTACAGTGGAAGAATTATTCGTATCATTCCGCCTTTTTGGTGCAGCCTTTGGCTGGCGACAGTCTTCAAACAATACTATACACTTGCGGAGTGGGATTCATACTACAATTTGATATTGAATATGTTTTTTGTAAAAAGCATGGGACACTTATGGTTTCTGCAGCAGGAAATGGTGTTTTATTTAATATATCCGTTATTTGCAGTGATTATTCTTGGGGTTTGGCAATTGATGAAACATTCGGTGTTAACCCCGGCTCAAAGATATTTTGCGATAGCAGTGCTGCTTGTTGTGGTATCTAGAGTTTACTCTAAGTATTGGATGTCAGGTTTTATTCACTTGTGTGGTAATGGGAAAGAGCAACCTTTTCTGTTGGAACATTTTATGATAGGAATGGCAACCGGATTTGTGTATAAAGGCATTGTATCAAAAGGGTTCAAATTGACCATTCCCGTCATCAGAGTAGTCGCAGATGGTTTTGTACTATTATTTCTCATTAGTTGTATTATGTCATCACACGAGGTATTGCGGAGATTTAATCCATCGTGGGATACGTTGTATGTCGGGTGGAGATACACATTAATCTTTACAATATGTGCAAGTATTGCTATTCTAATATTGTTATGCTTTCCGAATGGTTTTGCAAACAAATTCCTAGGGAACAGATGTTTTGCTTATATAGGTAGACACAGTTATATTATATATTTAATCCACTGGTATTTCCTGGATAGTTTCAGGCAGGACAATCATGTTCTATTTTTTGGAATCGTATACCTTGTATCAGTAAGTTGCGCTGCGATGCTGCGAGCTTTAGTTGAGGTACCGTGTTTGATATATGCCAAGGACTACAGTTTTCAAAGGGTGAAAGATTACTTTAAGAATTTGAAACTCGATAGTTATTAGAGCTTTGTAGTAAACAATATAGGGGACGGCCCTGTGGGATGAGAACATCCTGCAGGGCCGTTGCTGCTTTTGCTGTGCGCCTGGCGGCGCACGTTTCTAACGGTGCAAGTCCCGAATCCGCGTAAACGGTAAATAACTCGTACCATGATAAAGTTTCGGCCGCCAACTGGCGGCCGGTAAGTCGTTTCAGTTCAGTTGTTGCCGGCATATCTCCGGCAGTTCTTCTGACCAGGGAAGCAGCTTTTCCAGGAATGAGGTATCTTTATCATCCATGTGAATCGGAAGCTCTGTCAGAAGGTATTCGAAGTATCGGAAGAGATTCAGGTTATTGGCCTTAGCGGTTTCAGCGATGCTGTAGATAATGGCACTGGCCTTGGCTCCGGCAATGGTGTCGATCATGACCCAGTTCTTTTTGCCGATGCAGAATCCGCGAATCGCCTGTTCTGCCGCATTGTTATCCATAGGCACTTCGCCATCCTCCAGGAAATACCGGAGGTATGGCTCCTGGTTCAGGCAGTACTGAAAACCTGCACCTGTTTTGGTCTTACGGTCAATTGCCGGGTTAAACTCTCGAATCCATGCAAAGAAGGCCTCTACAAGAGGCTTTACAGTCTTTTGCTGATTATTCCGGGCCTCCGGCCAACCTTGGCCGCAGTTCAGCGCAGCTTGACCGCGCTTCAGCCCATTTGATGCAATCCGCAGTTCAGCCCATGCTGGCCGCAGTTCAGCACACCAGTTAAACCT
>Ga0310695_10005861_pt1 | contig 20934 bp, 12 predicted proteins | sample RumenRJG_04DNA_FD_203882 | JGI IMG/M metagenome (GOLD analysis project Ga0310695, IMG submission 203882) | Bovine rumen microbial communities from Lethbridge, Alberta, Canada - RJG_04 (v2) (version 2) | ecosystem: Host-associated > Mammals > Digestive system > Stomach > Rumen | place: Canada...
CGGCTGGACCCGTTCGGAGACCGCGGATTTCGACGTCGGGGACGGATTCGTCTCCCGCCAGAACGCCGCCGGGGATGTGTTCTCCTCCGGCGAAAACGTCCCGAAGAACCAGTGATACAAATTCCCCTTTCCATTTCCTCTGAAAGGATCGAATACCTATGAATCATACCCCTGAGACCGCTCCGACCCCCGCGCTCCCGGAAGATCCCGTTTCCGACGCAGAAAAGGAAGGGACCCCGGACGGGGAGGCGGAGACGGCATCCATCGGGGAAGAACCCGCCGGACCCCCGGAACCGGAACAGCCGGACAAGCCGGAAGAACCGGGACCGGCTGAAAGCAAGGAGCCGGACGAATCCGACGAACCGGCTGAATCCGCAGAATCGGCTGAGACCGGGGAGCCTGACAAAGTTTCGGAGCCGGACACAGCCGCGGAGCCAGAGATGGACAAAGTCGACGAAACCGCGGAGCCTGACGAAGTCGAGGCGCCGGACGGGACTGAATCGGAACCCGTCAGAGATCCGGAATTCGAACTGCTCGAAGAGACGGATCCCGACGCGGAGACCGGAAAGAAGCGGAGGCGCGGGAAATCAGCCCGCAGGAGCCGCCGGAAGAAGATCCTCGCCGTCTGCCTCTCCCTCTTCGCCGTCCTCCTCCTCGCCTGCGCGGGGGGCCTGTGGTTTCTGACAAGGCAGATCGACGCCGCGCTGGTCCCCGTGACCGCCGGGATCGGAGAGACGCCCGTGATCGCCGCCCTGAATGATCCGGTCTATTCCCGGGTGCTGAAAGCCGATCCGCCCCTCGCCTCCGTCGACACCTCCTCCCTCGGGATCCGGCGGGCGTCCCTGACCCTGTACCGGTATTTCGCACGCGAGGTGGAGATCACGGTGATCGACCGCTACGCCCCGGAGTTCGAGACCTGGGATTACGGGACCTTCGCCGGGACTCCCCTTGCCCCGGAGGACTTCGTGCGGTCCTGTGCGGATCAGACCGAAGTGACCTTCTCCTTCGAAGAGGAGCCGGACTTTTCCGCCGCCGGGGAGCAGACCGTCCGGATCGAAGCGGTCGACGAGGGCGGGAACCGGACCGTGAAGGAAGCCGCCCTCCATGTGACGGACCAAACGATCCCCCGGGAACTCGGAGAAAAAGAAGGGCTCGCGGAAGCGGTCCTCGAGGCCATGCCCGGCGCGAAGCCCGAAAATCTGGACGTGTCGTCGGTGGACGGCGGGACCCAGGGCCTCTATCCCGTGAGCGGCGCCTCGGATGCGGAAAAGTTCCTCCTCCTCGTGGAAGTGAGGGACACCACCCCGCCGGAAGGGACCCCCGTTCCCCTGGATCTTCTCTCCGGGAGCGAGCACCTGCCGGAGGAATTCGTGAAGGAGATCGCGGACGAGCTTCCGGTTGAGATCTCCTTCCGCGAAAAACCCGATTTCGACAGGCTCGGGGAAGGGACGGTCCTCCTCTCGCTGGAAGACGGCGCGGGGAACCGGACCTCCCTCGACGTCCCCGTGATGGTCTGGGACCTGCCCGCCTATCAGATGATCGAATACGGCACCACCCCCGAGGAGATCCTCTCGATGGTGTTCACCTCCTCCCAGGATCTGGACAATGTGCGCCTCGTCGGGGGGTACGACTCCTCCCTCAGAGAGACGGGGCGGCACGATATCGTCCTCGAAGGGATCTATTCCGCCTTTTCCGTGGTCGTCGAAATGGAGGACACCAAGCCCCCGACGGCGGTGATGCACGATTTCGATCTCCTCCTCGGCGAAGAAGTCGGGGACGGGGATCTGCTCACGGACCTCACCGACTACTCCGGCGCGGAGTTTACCCGCCTCACGGACCCGGATTTCACCAAAACGGGCGTACAGACGGTGAAATACCGCCTCGAAGACCCGGTGGGCAACGCCGCGGAAGTGGAAGCGAATCTGAAGATCTGGCAGATCCCCCGCGAGATCCGGGCGGAGAGGGGGAGCGGGGAAACGGCCCTGATCCGCGCGCTCTTCGCCGACTGCGGGAAGGACGGGCCGCCGAACGTCGAATCGGTGCCGGATCTCTCCGCGGAGCCGGGGGAATACGAGATCCTTCTGAGCGGCAAATTCTCCGGCATGACGGTCTCCCTGACCATCGAGGACACCACGCCCCCGACGCTCAAAACGAAGAATGCCTCGGTCTGGATCGGCGGGACTGCCGGGGCATGGGATTTCGCGGCTCAGGCGGAGGACCTCTCCGGGGTGACGCTGCGCCTCGATCCCGTACCGTCCGCCGATAAGGAAGGGGATGTCCCCGTGACCCTCGTCGCCGCCGACCCCTACGGGAACGAGACCCGGGCCGACGCGGTCCTGACGGTGATGGCCGACCACGATCCCCCGGTGATCTACGGCGCGGAGGACATCAAGGTCTATCTCGGCAACACGGTATCCTTCCGCAAGAACGTCTGGGCCGAGGACGCAAGGGACGGGGCGGTGAACGTCTCGGTGGACTCCTCCGCGGTGAATCTGAACGCCGCCGGGGTCTACACCGTGACCTATTCCGCCTCCGACGCCTCCGGCAATATCGGACAGAAATCCATCCGCGTGACGGTGACGGAGTTCGACGAGGCCCTCGTCAATTCCCTCGCGGACGGGGTCCTCACCCGGATCGGCGCATGGAGCGGAAGCGAGCGGGACAAGGCTCTCGCGATCTTCAACTGGGTCTCCGGGAGCATCCGCTATTCCACCGCCACCTCCTATCTCATGGGCCAGTACTGGCGGGCGGCCTACTCCGGGCTGACGGGCTACACCGGCAACTGCTATACATACTACGCCGTCTCCGCAGTCCTGCTCACCCGCGCCGGGATCGAAAACGTCATGATCCAGCGCAATATCCCCTCGCGGCCCCACTACTGGAACCTCGTCAAGATCGACGGGAACTGGTATCACTTCGACACCTGCCCCCACTACGACGGATGCGACCTCTGGTCCTTCCTCCTGACCGACGCCGAAGTCGCTGACTACTCCGCCAACGTGGCCGTCGACTATTACAGCTTCGATCCCGATCTCTACCCGGCGACTCCGTAGGGCGCGGGCAAGATAAAAAGAAGAAAGGAAACACATCCATGAAAAAGAAAATCCTGACCGTCCTCGCGCCGGTTTTCGCCCTCCTCTGCTGCCTCGCCCTCGCGTCCTGCGAAGAGGAGGGGACTCCTGACACGCCCTCGCCGGATCCCACCTCCGCACCCGCCGCCTCTTCCGGGGAAGACGTGAGCGGGGACGTGGAATTCGCGGGAGGCTACGCGTTCCGGCTGGACAACGGCGTGGAATCCCGGCTCGGCGCGGTGGCGGACGACTTCATCGCGGCACTCGGGACCCCTGACGACGTGGAGGAGGCTCCGAGCTGCATCCGCGAAGGGACGGACCGGGTCTACGAATACGGCGGACGGCTGACCGTCGCCACGGAACCCGACGCCGAGGGCCGGGACCGGATCACCCAGATCCTGTTCCAGTCCGACGCCATCGCAATGGAATCCGACGCGGGACTTTTGATGATCGGCTCCGACGTCTCGATGGCCGACGCCTTCTTCGGTGAGCCCAGCCTTATGGACGCCGGACACCGGGAATACATCCCCGACGGCGCGTTCGTCACCATCACCGAATCGGACGGCGAGATCACCGGGATCGTGCTCGCGTTCCCCCGGGGGTAAAGGCATACCTTCCCGAAGGTTAAAATGAACGGTTCCAGCCTTTCAAAATAAGCCATGACGGTCCCGGTGACTGCGTCGACCAGCTTGGTGACTGCGTCGACCAGCTTGGTGACTGCGTCGACCAGCTTGGTGACTGCGTCGACCAGCTTGGTGACTGCGTCGACCAGCTTGACCGTAGGCGAAGGATAAACATCCCCCAATCGAAGCAAACAAAAACCGTCAGAGCGGAACATCAAGTTCTTCTCCGACGGCTTTTTGTTTCACGTGAAACAATTCTTAATTCTAAATTCTGAATTCATTCCTAACTCCTCACTCGTCTCTACTAGCCGCTAGCCACTAACCACTAACCACTAACCTCTTCCTACCTCCGGTGTTCTGCGATCCAAATCCCGGCCCTTGACTGGATTTTTGCCGCGCAGTCTTCCGACGTGCCGACGCCGCCGAGGAACGCGGAGATCTCCTCGTCCGCGATGGCCGCGATCTCTTCGTCCGCCGCCTCCCGATAGGGGACGCCGAGACGGTTTTCCAGCAGATCCCGCAGCCGCAGGGCGTCTTCTTCGGTGAACTCCGCGTCGAAGCCGGGCTTGGAATTATAGCCGTCCCACCATTCGCCCTCTTTGCCCCGGGAGCTCATGCCGCCTCCGCCGTACTGGACGTAGAACGCGCTGTTTTCCAGCTCTTCGAGGGACGGCTCCAGGGTCGAGACGAACGCGGGGATCATGTCGGTGAGGATCCATTCGCTCCGGGAGGGGGTCATGAGGGCTTCGAGCACTTCCCACGCCGCCTCCGCCCTATCCTCTTCCGCCGTCACGGCATACACCGCGGAGGGGGTGATCGGAACGCCGTACCCCGCATCCGAGGGACGCCCGATCAGCACCCAGTCCTTCGTGCCGAATAGCGCTTCCAGCGAGACGAAGACGTCGAGGCCCCGGAGGGATTTCGAGGCGAGGGCGATCTTTCCGTCCCGGTAATAGGGGAAGCGGTCCGCGGGGTCCATTTCCGCCAGTCCGTAGGGGGAATGGGCCCTGTACTCCGCCTGTGCCGGAAGGGAGGCGATAAAGTCGAGATACCGGGCGAAGGTCCCGCCGTCGAAGGAGCAGGTCCCCGCGGCCATGTCGATGAAGGAGGCGTACCCCTCCGCTCCGAGCAGGATCCGCGGCGCTCTCTCCCGGGTGAGGTTTTCCATCAGAACCTTGTCCTCCGGGAGGCTTTCGGCGAAATCGAGGAATTCGGAGAGGGTCCAGCTGCCCCTGTCCGCGTATTCCCCGAGGACGGAGGGTGTCGAGACGATCGGCTCGCTCCGGACCATAAACCGGTTCGTCAGGGCGAAGAGCCGCCCGTTTTCGTCGGTGAACGTCCGCTTCACGCACCCGAGGATGTTGTCGGACCGGCAGATCCCGGGCCGCTCCGTGTAGGGCGTGAGATCCCGGAACCACCCGTGTTTGACCCCCGCCTTCATCACCGGGCTGTCCGGCGGGCAGATCACGAGATCGGGCTGCGCCGTCCCCGTCGAGATCTCGAGGGCGAGGCGGTTTTCTCCGGCATCCGGATCGTCCCCGCCGTTTTCCGACTCCGGGCCGTAATCGAGGATTTCGATGCGGATGTCCGGGGTCGCGCGGCTCTTGTTGAATTCCACCGCCTTTATCCGCACCTGATCCGCCGCGAATCCGGTACTGGCGAGGGCAATGCGGACGGCGGTGATCTTCCCGAGGTCGATGTCCTCCGCGTGCCGGTACAGGGCCCAGACCGTCCCCTCGCTGTCGCGCTCCGAGGCGAGGAAGAGATCCGGGCCGTAGAGGGCTTGCACGTTCCCCTCAGAAATGGAGAGGTCGGAATTGAGGAAGCTGACGACGGTCTCCCCCGCTTCGGAAATCTTGCCGTCCTCCGTGTAATCGTACCCGGCGATCCCGCTGTCCGTCACGGCGTAGAGATCGTGTCCCTTGGCGAAAAGGACCTGCTTTGCCTCCGAGGGAAGGGAGACGGTCGTCTCGAAGCCGGATCCGTCCGCTTTGATCTTTCCCATCCCGTTTCCGCCGAGCTCCCGGAAATGGCCGTATGCCCAGACGTTCCCGTCCCCGTCGGCCGCGAATCCGTTCATGCTCTCAGCCTCGAAGGATCCGCGGACTTTCATCTCCGGCGAGAGGACGAGGATCTCCGGGAAGGAGTAGAGACAGAGATTTCCGTCCCCGTCCGCCGCAAGATGGTGGATGTAGAAGAAATTGGCGGAGGAAAGCCGGAACAGGGGGGCGAGATCGAGGGCGGGGGCCTCCTCCCCGGTTTTGAGATCGATCCGCCGGAGGGCAGCTTCCGTGTCGGCGTTCTCGATGAGATAGAGGGTGTCCCCGTCGTAGAACCCCGTCTGAAGCACGGTCCCCTCCGCCGGGGTCAGCGGGATCTCGGACCTTATCCCCTCCTCCGTCACTTCCAGCCGCGCGAAGGCGATCCCCTCCCCGGGCACGGTTTCCGGCAGGATCCGCGCGACGCACCGGAACAGGCCCGTCTCCGGGTCATAGTCCGCCGCCGTGCCGATGACCGAATACCTCTCGGGCAGAGCGAAAGGCGTCCCCCGGTAGACATGGGTCAGCCAGCCTTCGCCGTCGACGTGGATCGGGGCGTCTTCCTTTCCCCCTTTTCCGCAGGCGCAGAGGGGGAGCAGGATCCACGCGGCGAGAAGCAGTAGGCAGAGGGGCCTTATCCGTTTTTTCATGGTGTTTCCTCCTGTTCGGATCCCCGAGGGGCGGTCTGATTCACTACACACACCCTATTGTAACATCAAAATTCGGGTTTGTCAAGCGGAAAACGCGGCGATTTTTCTACTAGCTCCCGAAAATTAGCTCTCTCCATTCTACGTATAAAAATTCACAAAATCGACTTGAATTTCCTGTACAACGGTCGCTATACTGAAAGCGACAGACGAAAAACCAAAGGACCGGAGGGGGAAATGTTTGAAAAACTGATGCTCGGACGCGGCATCCGGTATTACCGGCGGAGCTATGTCAACATCCTCTGCGTTTTTGCGGCGGCGATGGCGATGTTTTCGTTCATGAACGTCTTCGCCGCGTCCCTGCTCAACTACACGGAGGCCGTGGAGCTTCCGTATATCACCCGGGACTGGACCTGCGACTTCCGCATCGTCAACGCCGTCCCGGGGCAGGAAGAGCTGTTCCGCGGGATCCCCGGGGTGCGGGCGGAATTTGAGAACGGCTCGATCTGCTTTTATCTGACCGATCCCGGAAACGCCGCGGGACCCTGGGAGGTGGTGAAAGAGATCTGGTATGAGAAGTTCCGAAACCCGTATCTCGCGGAGTTCGGGGTGGACGACGAATCTTTCCCGGCCCTCTATTCCTACGTCGGGCGGGACGGCAGGGACACGATCTACGACTACGAGGCCCACAGGAACGAGATCCAGACGAACGTGCTCCTCTTCCAGTCGGCGCTGAGCGTCCTCGCCCTTTCCGCCATGATCGCGATCTGCGGGGAATACGTTGCGGAACGGACGCCGGATATCCGCACCCTCTGCGGCATCGGGATCGGGGGAGGGCAGCTCGGGCGGCTGTTCTTTTTCGAAGCGGGACTGCTCTATCTCGCCTCCGCCGCCGTCGGGATCCCCCTCGGAGCCGGGATCGCCGCCCTCTTCTTCTCCGGCGCGAGAGGGATCGGACCGGACCGCTCGCCGGCCGAATATCCCGTGTTCCGCATGGACGCCGGGAGCCTCGGGCTGACGCTGCTCTTCGGCTGGCTGGCTGTCGTTCTGACCTATGCCGTCATGATGAAAAGGGTCCTCTCCATCGACGCCTCCTACACCTGCATGGAGACGGTCCCGAACAGGAGAGCCGAACGCCACCGGGATCTGTACCGCAAAAAGAGGACCTCCGGCCGGTTCGATCGGTTCTTCGCGGAGGTGCTCCGGAAGCGGGGGACTTCGCTCCTTCTGGCGCGGGATGTCCTCGAGAGCGTCTCGCTGGCCGTCGGGGTCTTCTCGCTGAACGCGGTCAACTATCTCCTGGACGAGGACGCGCGCATGACCGGATGGAACCGGGATTCCGTGATGATTTCCCTTGCCAACAACAGTCTGTTCGTCATGCTCGGCGTCTTCGCGGTCTTTTTCAGCCTGGCGGCGGTGTGGATCTTCACAAAGCGGCACGCCGAATCCATGGCGGAGGCGGTCGGGATCCTCGGCGCGCTGGGGGCGGAGGAGGGGGAGATCTACGCCTGTTTCCGGAGGCTGACGGTCCGGAGTCAGGCGGTGTCCCTCGCGGCCGGATTCGCGCTGGGGTACGCCGTCACCCTCGGGGTCTTCGAGGCCGCCGGGTACAGGATCCCGGTGAATCTGCCGTATCTCCTCGCCCACGTCCCGCTGGCCGGGGTCTACTGCCTCGCCGCGTGGATCGGAGCGAAGACCGCCTACGGAAAGATCTGCAAAAACATCGAAGCGGGGGAAGACGGGGAGCCGATCCCCGCCGGAGAGGAGGAATAAAATGCCGATTCTGGAACTGAAGCATATCCGAAAGGAATTCGTCAGCGGTCCGCGCACGGTAACTGCCCTCGGGGACGTGAGCCTGCGGATCGAAGAGGGGGAAATGACGGCGGTCACGGGGCCGTCCGGGGCGGGGAAGAGCACCCTCTTGCAGATCATGGCGGGCCTCTTGAAGCCGACCTCCGGGGAGGTGAAGATCGACGGGCAGGATCTCGGCGCCATGAGCCGGAAGAGATCGGCGGCCTTCCGGCGGAAGAACGTGGGCTATGTCTTCCAGCGGTTCAATCTCCTGCCGATGCTGACGGCCCGGGAGAACATCGCAGTCCCCGCCCTGCTCGACGGGGTGAAGCCGTCGGAGGAGAGCCTTGCCGCGCTGGCCGGATCCCTCGGGATCGAAGACCGGCTCGATCATTTCCCCTCGGAGCTGTCCGGGGGAGAACAGCAGCGGGTGGCCATCGCCCGGGCCCTGGTGAACGATCCCCGGATCCTCTTTGCCGACGAGCCGACGGGTAATCTGGACAGCGGGACCACCGGGGACGTGATGGAGGTGTTTTCGCGGCTCAACCGGGCGGGCCGCACGATCCTCATCGTCACCCACGACCCCGCCGTAGCCGGAGCCTGCCGGAGAGTGCTGCGGATCCGCGACGGGAAAATCGGAGGGGAAGAAGTTAGTGGCTAGCGGTTAGTGGTTAGTAGAATGAGGGATTTTTCTCCAACGCTTTTGCCGGTTTGGGTACTTTATCATTGAAACGGTCTTCTTCCGGTGAAAAACGGGAGGGCCGAAATCACATCCGAGGTGCCTTATGCGCTTTGATGAAGTTCTCGCGGAGCTTGAAGGCGGGCTCTTGCAGAAGATCCACGGGTTCTGCCGGCTGAAGCTGGGGGCGGATCTCGAAGCGGAAGATCTCGCGCAGGATATCTGCGAGGAGGTGCTCAAAACCGCGCGCCGGTACGAAAGGGACGGGCGGGAGATCGCCAATCTGCCCGCTTTCGTCTGGTCCGTGTCCAACCGGCGGTTTGCCGCGTGGGTGCGGAGGAAAAAGCGCGGAGCCGTCGATCTCCCCGGGGACGCCGCCCTGAACCTTCTCCCCTCCGGCGAGGACACGGAAGAAACAGTGATCGCGCGGGAACAGGCCGCCATCCTTCGTCGGGAACTCGCACGGCTCAGCCGGAACTGGCGGGAGGCGGTGGTCCTCTGCTATTTCGACGGACTGACGGCGGAAGAGATCGCCGGGAAGGTCGGCCGGAGCCCCGGAACGGTCCGGTGGTGGCTCCATCAGGCGCGGGCGGAACTCGGGAAAGGAATGAACATGGCAAGAGAATACGGAGAAAAGAGCTTCCGCCCCGGACGGCTGAGCCTGTCCTGTCAGGGCACTCCCGGAGCGGACATGGAGCCCGTCGCCTGCGCACAGCGTCTGATCGCGCAGAACATCCTTCTGGCGGCGTACCGGACCCCCCTCACCCCCGAAGAACTGTCGGACGAGCTCGGCGTATCGGTGCCCTACCTCGAGGACGAGCTTTCCGCCCTCGCCCTGAACGAACTGATGAAGGAGGAGCCCCGGGGGAAGTTCCGCACCGATTTTGTGATCCTGCCCGACAGCGGAGCCCTTCCCCTGTCCCGGGAGATCCGCCGCGCCCTGTTCCCGGCGTATTTCGAAAAGGTCCTCTCCTTCCTCGAAGCGAACCGGGAAACGCTCTCCTCCCCGCGCTTCAACCGGGCCGGATTTACGTGGGAGCGGCTGCTTTGGGTCTATCTCCACGCCGCGCCCCAGTCCTGCACCAACCGCTTCGAGGGGGAAAACGGACTGACGGTGGACTTTTCCGAAATGCCCCACCGCCCGAACGGAGGCCGCTGGATCGCGCTGGGATTCGACAACAGCGTCCCCGCCGAAGCGCCCGCGGAAGGGGAGGAATGGTTTGCGTATGACGGGCCCGTGCACAAGGGAGGCGGATTCTTCGTGGAAGGCTTCTTCCATCACTGGAGCGGATCTTCCAGCGCGCCTTTTTTCGACGTGCCGGACGGAGCTTTCGCTCTCAGCGCGGATCTGATCGAGGGCAGGCGGTCCTTCGATTCGCTGGACGGGGAGCAGAAATATCTGTTCAGCCTTGCCGCGGAGAAGAAACTCTGGATCCGCCGCCCGGACGGGAGTTTCACACCGGACTTCTACTACATTGATCTCGAAACCGACGGGGAGCTCGCCCGGATCTTCGAATCCCTCTACCCCTCCCTCGAGCCGCTGTACGAAAAGGCGTGGGATCTGATTCTCCGGCATCGCGAGGCCGACGTCCCCGCCGCTCTCCGCTGGCAGATGGGGAATTTCCTCTCGAACAGCCTCAATTTCCTCGTGCCCATGTGCCTCTGCGACGCGCACAGTGCCGGACTCCTCTCCGCTCCCGCCGGCCCCGCCGACCCGTGGCTCAGCCTCTTTGTCTCAGGGGTGAAGGGGAATGAGGAATGAGGAGTTAGGAGTTGGAAGCGGCTAGTGGTTAGTAGAACCGTTTTCCTTTGTTTCACGTGAAACAATCGCTGCCAAAACTTCAAGTTTCGCCCAAACAGGTTTTCGATCGCGCGGTTCTGTCTGCATGTGGATCTGAATCTGAGTATGTGCGCGAGGATGCGGAAACAGGTTTCGATCCAGCCGTGCGCGTCCCTGTGCTCAATGCGCGCCTGAATCTCTGCCGTAAGGCCGCAGACTTGTCTGCGCATGTTTCAGCTGCACAAGCAGAGACCGCGCGAGGACCGTGGGATAAACTGTAGATTTCAACTGACGGGACGAGCTGTACAGTTATGCCATACGGCCAAGGGACCCGCACAGGGGGCCTTCGGCCTGAGATGGTCCCCCGTGCCGCCCGTCCCGCGCAGGGACATTCAATCCGAAACGCGGAGCGTTTCATACCTTATTTCCCTTCATGAAGGGATGGACAAATCCTCCTCCGCCGACGGATAGGAATGTCCGTCGTTGCTGATTTCGAAAAGCGGAGCGTTTCATACCTTCATAATCCCTTTGAAACGGATTGAAAAAAGTCCCGCCGCCAGCCGGGGAAAACCCTGACCGGAAGCGGGACTTGTTTTTGACGGGGACACGGATCGGACCGTGAACCTTATGATTTCTTCTTGCCCGCGACGCTCTTGATGACGAACAGCGTGCAGATCATGAGGATGATGGCGATGGGCAGGGAGATCAGCCAGGTCTGCATGTTCGGCAGGAGGTTGGCGATCAGAGCCGCGACGAGGAAGGAGACGAAGGACACGCCCGCGACGGTGACGGCGTATGGGATCTGCGTCGAGACGTGGTTGATGTGGTCGCAGCGCGCGCCGGCGGAGGACATGATCGTCGTGTCGGAGATCGGGGAGCAGTGGTCGCCGCAGACCGAACCCGCGAGGCAGGCGGACATGCCGATGTACATCAGCTCGGAGGAAGCCGGGAAGATGCTCGTCACGATCGGGATGAGAATGCCGAACGTGCCCCAGGACGTGCCGGTGGAGAAGGAGATGAACACCGCGACGAGGAAGATCACGGCGGGCAGGAGGGTGGTGAGTCCCTGAGCCGCGCCGGACATGAAGCCGTCCACGAATTCGGAGGAGCCGAGCAGGGAGGTCATGTTTTTCAGGGATCCGGCGAAGGTGAGGATCAGGATCGCGGGGACCATCGCCTTGAATCCGGCCGGGAAGCACTCCATCGCGTCCTTGAAGGAGATCGTGCGGCGGCAGACGAGGTAGATCATGACGGCGACGAGGGTGATGATGCCGCCCCAGGGGAGACCGATGGTGGCGTCCGTGTTGGAGAACGCGCCGATGAAGTCTCCGGCGTAGTCCGTTCCGCCCCAGAAATCGGTGCCGAAGAAGCCGCCGACGTAGACGAGGCCGATCACGCAGACGATGATGAGGACGACGATCGGGATCACGAGGTCGAAGACGCGGCCGCGGGTGCCCTTCGGAGCGGTGTCCTCCGAGGCGTGCTCGGTGCCGGAGGTGAAGAGGTCGCCCTTTTCGATCGCGTTCTTTTCATGGAGCGCCATCGGGCCGTAGTCGAATTTCATCAGGGCGAGGGCGATGATGAACACGAGGGTGAGCAGGGAATAGAAGTTGTAGGGGATCGCGCGGACGAAGAGGGAGAGTCCGGAGTACCCGGTGCCCTCGGCGTAGGAGGAAACCGCGGCGGCCCAGGAGGAGATCGGGGCGATCATGCAGATCGGGGCGGCGGTGGCGTCGATGAGGAACGCCAGCTTCGCCCGGGAGATCCGGTGGGTGTCCGTGACGGGCTGCATGACGGAGCCGACGGTCAGACAGTTGAAATAGTCGTCGATGAAGATCAGCACGCCGAGGAAGAAGGTGGCGAGCTGGGCGCCCACGCGGGTCTTGATGTTCTTCTGGGCCCATTTTCCGAAGGCCGCCGACGCGCCCGTGCGGTTGAGGAGCGCGACGAGGACGCCGAGGATTACGAGGAAGATGAACACGCCCGCGTTGTCGGAGACCGCCTGGATGATGCCGTCGTTGATGACGGTGTCGAGGGTCCCGGCGAAGGAGAAATTGGTGGCGAGCAGGCCCCCGGCGATGATGCCGATGAAGAGGGAGGAGTAGACCTCCTTCGTGATGAGCGCGAGCACGATGGCCACGAGGGGCGGCAGGAGCGAAAGGGCTGTGGCGTAGGCGAAGGAGCCTCCCCCCTCGCCGTCGCCGTCTGCGAACACGGTCACGGCCAGGGTCCCGAGCATCAGGACCGCCGCGAGAAGGATGAGGGGAATGACGCGGATGGATCTGCGGGTTCTCATTTTTGCATCCTTTCCTGACAGAATCAAGTGATCGAAACAAAAACAGACGCCCCGCTTCGAAACAGCCGGACGTCCGATTCCGATTTGCCCATGCGGCGCAGGATCGTATGCGGATCCGCGGGCGGGAGGGGAAAGGACGACGCAAGCAGCGCTCCACGGTTCGTGACAGTACGCGCCGTATTTCCGCGCGCACCAGGGGAAAGGCGGATCTTCCCCCTTCGGCGGTTCGACCTCCGCGCAAGCGAAGTCCGGTTCCGCACGGCCCGCCGGACTGCATGAAAATCCGCTCCGACCGCCCCGGACATCCCCGCTTCCGCGCCATTCTCACCGCGCCTCTGCTTTGGTTACGGGTTGATTATAACATGAAAGAGGGCCGTTTTCAAGGGGGTTCTGAAAAAATATGAACATCATTTGAAATAATTTTCAATTCCCGAACCGTTTTCTTCGGACCGCTTCAAGGCCGCTTCCATTTCCCGCACGATCTCGCTCGCGGGCATGTTCAGAGCCGCCGCCAGCTTGAACAGCGTGTCCAGCGTGGGCCGCCGTTCCCCTCTCTCGATGGCGGAAAGGTGGGTCCTCCCGATATCCGCCAGACCGCTCACGACCTCCTGCGAGAGACCCTTTCTCTCCCGGATCTCCCGGAACACGTTCCCGACAATCACAGAATCCAGCATGGGTGCCAGCCATCCTTTTTTCTTTTGATTGTACAGAATTATGCCCGCGAGTTTGAACACAAATGTTGACAGACGGCCAATCTTGTGCTAGAATATAAAGGAAAACAATTGTGTTCAGGAGGTGTAGATGAACCAACAGCAGTATCAACCGGCTAAACCGGCAGTACAGCCCCAGCCTCAACCGCAGCCCCAGCCGCAGATTCAAGTCCGCCCTGCCGCGCCGGTACAGCAGGCCCGCACGTATGAGACCATTTTTTGCTCTACTTGCGGTCAGCAGATTGCAAAGGTCGCGCTTGCCTGTCCGTTCTGCGGCGCACCCGTGTATCAAAATCAGCCTCAGCAACAACAGCCGCAACAGATCATTATCAACAATTCCAACAACAACGCAAATGTGAACACTCTGCGAAACGGAGGGTACGGCAGCGAGAGAGCGGCAAAAAACAAATGGACGGCTCTTCTGCTTTGTATTTTCCTGGGTGGGTTTGGAGCACACAAATTCTACGAAGGGAAAATTCTTCTGGGGATCATTTATCTCCTAACATTAGGATTCGGCGGGATTGGAATTATTATTGATTTCTTTGCGCTCCTGTTCAAACCTAATCCGTATTACCCGTGATGCGGCGGCCCGGTCCCGGAACTCTGCGCCGTCCCCCGTTCCTGTCTCCACCGGCAGGGATCGGGGGATTTTTCGCGCGTTTTCCTCCCCGCACAGGCCCTTGATTTTCCCCTCCCGTTCTGCTATAATAAACGAAAAACCCGCAGACTGAGAGGTACACCGGATGGTAGAGACCGCACTGCCGCCCTCCGACGACACGATTTCCGGGATCGTCGACTCCATTATCTATCAGAACGAAGACAACGGCTATACCGTCTGCGAGATCGAAGACACCGCGGGGAATCCCGTCACCCTCTGCGGAATCATCCCCTACCTGGCCGAGGGGGACCGCATCACGGCCCGCGGATCCTGGGTCACCCACCAGACCTACGGACGGCAGTTCAAGGTCGAATCCTTCGAAAAGGATCTGCCCGCCGGAGAGGGGGACGTGCTCCGCTATCTCGCGTCCGGCGCGGTGAAGGGCATCGGACCGAAGACCGCCCAGAAGATCGTGGAGCTCTTCGGGACCGACTCCTTCGACGTCATTTCGAATCACCCGGACTGGCTCGCGGAGGTCCCCGGGATCACCCCGAAGAAGGCCGCCGCCATTTCCGAAAGGTTCAACGCCATCTCCGGGGCCCGCTCCGTCATGATGTTCTGCCGGGATTTCTTCACTCCGCAGACCGCCATGAAGATCTACAAAAAATGGGGCGGCGCGGCGGTGGACCGGATCCGCCAGAACCCCTACCGCCTCTGCGAGGACTTCTCGGGCATCGGATTCCGCAGGGCGGACCAGATCGCGCTGGATCTTGGGCTGGATCGGTACTCCGAGGAGCGCATCCTGCAGGGGACCGTCTACGTTCTGCGCAGCGAGGCCGTCCGTTCGGGCCACACCTGCCTGCCCTTCGGCGATCTGATCCGGTGCGCCTTCGACCTGCTCTTCGGGGACGATCCCTCCCCCGAGAACGCCCGGAGGATCGCCGGGACCGTCGAAAAAGGCACGGCGGAATTGAAACTGATCCCCTTCGAGAGCGAAGGCGTCCATTATATCTTCGAGCCCCGGTGTTACAACGCCGAGACCTATATCGCGAAGAAGCTCGCCGATCTCAAACGCTCCTGCCCCCGCATGGACCGGGGCGACATCGTCCGACTGATCGAAAAGACGGAGGCCCAGTCCGGCCTGACCTACGCCCGCGCCCAGAAACAGGCCCTGTTTTCCGCGCTGGAGGAGGGGGTCATGATCCTCACGGGGGGACCCGGCACCGGCAAGACCACCATCATCAAGGGCCTGCTCGCCATCTTCGCCTCCCTGGATCTCGAAGTTTCCCTCGCCGCCCCCACCGGAAGGGCCGCCAAGCGCATGAGCGAAGCCACGTCCTGTGAAGCGAAGACCGTCCACCGTCTCCTCGAAACGGATTTCACCGAGGACGGGGAGGGGGAAGCGCGGTTTCTGCGCAATGAGGAAAATCCCCTCGACGCGGACGTGCTCATCATCGACGAGGCTTCGATGCTCGACGTCCACCTCACCGCGTCCCTGCTCCGGGCGGCGAAGCGCGGGACCCGCCTGCTCCTCATCGGGGACGCCGATCAGCTTCCCTCCGTCGGGGCGGGGAACGTCCTCGGGGATCTCATCGCGTCGGAGCGGTTCGTCACCGTGCGCCTGAACGAGATCTTCCGGCAGGGGGAACGGAGCCTCATCGTGGAGAACGCCCACCGGATCAACGAAGGGGTCCTGCCCATCCTCGACCGGGTGGACGCGGATTTCTTCTTCCTCCGCCGGAACACCGAGGAGGGCATCCGGGACACGGTGGTCGATCTGGTGTCGAATCGCCTGCCCCGCTCCTACGGCGAGGACTTCCGGAAGAAGATCCAGGTCCTAACCCCCTCCCGCAAGGGCCTGTCGGGCACCGATTCCCTCAACGTCCTCATTCAGGCCGCCGTCAACCCGCCCTCCCCCGGAAAGGCCGAACGCAGGTCCCGGGAGAGGATCTTCCGCGTCGGGGACCGGGTGATGCAGACGAAGAACAATTATCAGACCGAGTGGCGCACCGATTTCGGCGACGAGGGCCTCGGGATCTTCAACGGGGATATCGGGACGGTGACGGGATTCGAGCCGGAGGAGAATCTCATGGAGGTCCGCTTCGACGACCGGCAGTGCTCCATCGACTTCACGGGACTCGACGAGCTGGACCACGCCTACGCGGTGACGGTGCACAAGAGCCAGGGCAGCGAATACCCCTGCGTCGTGATCCCCCTGTACGACTGCCCGCCCATGCTCCTGTCGCGGAATCTGCTCTACACGGCCGTGACCCGGGCGTCGAAGATGGTGATCCTCGTCGGAAAGCAGTCAGTCCTCGAAAAGATGGTGGAGAACGACCGGCACCAGCTGCGGTGCACGATGCTGAAAGAATTCCTGTTGAAGGAGGTTTCGGGGTGATGTGCGTTCCGGAATGGGGTGCTCAGCGTTCCGGAATGGGGTGATACGCGTTCCGGAATGGGGTGCGGTGCGGGATGAGAGTTTTTTTGAGGGGAGCGCTTCGCTGGAATGGAAGGAACGCGCGTCCTCTCAGCCGGTGAATGGAGCGATCCCCGCGCGCTTCTGCTGATTCAGACATGAAGAACGGAACATGACGCCAACCCCGCGCGGTCTTCGGCGTGCAGCTGAACCCGTGCGCAGAACAAGTTCTGCGGCCTCCGGCGGTGTTTCAGGCGCGCATTGGGCACAGGACGCGTGTTCGGGATGCTGGAACTGTTTCTTTGTCCTCGCGCACTTGAGCGAATTCAGGACGGCGGGTGGACAGAATTGAATAAACGAAAACCGTCAGAGCGGAACATGAAGTTCTTCCCTGACGGTTCTTGCTTCACATGAAACAGTGTGCCGAAAATCCTTGTTGTTCTTGATCTGCGCGAGGACAGACAGTCAGATCCCGCCGCACGAAAACGCGACAGCGCCGATTGCGCGCTTGAATCACCGCCGCAAGGCCAGCACGACTGCGTCGGTGCGTCAGACATTGTCTGCGCATGTTTCAGCCGCACGTGCAGAGACCGCGCGAGGTTGGCGTCATGTTCCGCTCGTCATGTCTGAACCGGAAGAAGCCCGCGGGGATCGGCAGATTCATCAGCTTCAAGACCGCGCGTCCCAACGCCGATTCCTTTACCCATAAAATACAGCCTCAAATCCCGCACAACACTTCATTCCGGAACGCATAACACCCCATTCCGATCCGTACCGACTTCAAATCAAGACCTGTAAAATTTTTACGGCAGTTCCTCGTACTTGTCGATGATCTTCTGCAGAGCCTTGTTCATCGACTTCGTCAGCTTCTGGAACGTGGACGCCACCGTGTCGGCCTTCACTCCGTCGCGGACCAGATCGTCCACCGAGGTCATGCCGCCGAGGGAGCTCTGATACGCGTAGCCGAAGTCGATGCTCAGACGGCTCGCCGCCAGATCCAGCATCTTCGTGTCGTCCTCGGTCCCCGCCAGCTTGGTCTTCATCGTCGTCTCGAAGAACGCCGGACGCACGTAGTTGAAGTGCTGGCAGGAGAGGGCCTCCGTCACCGTCCCGATCATGGTCAGCGCGGAGACGCAGGAGATCGGGATCCCCCAGTAGACGTCCGTGGCGACCGTCATGTAGTCCTCCTGGATCTCGTCCAGCTTCGGGGCGGGCAGGAATCCGTAGGAGATCTCCGACTCGCGGATGATGTTGCAGACTTCCCGGAGGTTGCAGTAGCACATCAGGGACTGGCCGTTCGAGAACATGTTCGCGCCGTAGCCCGTCTCGTAGAAGCCGTAATTCTCCGTGAGATCCGTCATTTTTTCCAGATACAGCGCGGCCCGCTCCACGTCGAAATTGATGTAGGGCATATTGTCCGCGTCCTTCGAGATCACGGGGACCCCGAGGGAGTTCTGGAGGGTGTAGAAGACCTCGTAGGTCAGGCCGTACTGGTCCTTCGCCGTCATGCTCCCGTCGCCGTCCAGATCCAGCGTTGCGGCCGCGGCCATTTCCGTCAGGCTGTCGAGGTACCACGTCCCCTCGTAGACCTTGTCGTAGGGCACGGTCAGGCCGAGGTCCGCCGTCATCTGCTTGTTGATGACGAACATCCGCATGTAGTAGAGGCAGTAGTAGGAGAGATAGGAGGAGGCCGCGTAGGATTTGCTTCCCACGCCGATGGTGGAGGTGGAGTCGATCCACCAGGGCTTGTCGAAGTTGAATTCCGGGATGCTTTTCAGATTGTGGAAATGTCCCGCCATGACCAGCGTGATCATGTTGGTGTCCTGGGAGAAGGTGACGGAGTAGTTCTCTTCGCCGCTGCTGACGATGCCCCGGATCGCGGTCGCCATCGAGCCGTCGTCAGCCGCGATATCCTCGTAGGAGACGGCGACGTTGTACCGGGCTTCCACTGCCCGCGCGGCGTTGTACTGGGCGTCGTTGATGACCTCGCCGTTCAGCTCCGCGGACGTGACGGCGGTGGTGGTGCGGTTGCTCAGACCGGCGATGACGTAGGATGCCCCGCCGAAGTCCGCTTCGCCGAGATCGTCGGGAACGAACTGGTCTTCGGGCTCCTCCGCGGGCTCCGCATCGGCGGCAGGGGAGGGATCGGAGGACGGAGCGGGCGCGTCTTCCTCATTCCCCGCCGTGGAGCAGGAGGAGAGGACGGGCGAGAACAGGAGAAAGGCGCACAGCAGCAGGGAAATGCCGGATCGCAGCTTTTTACTCATATCTGACCCCTTTCGTTATGTTCGGATGCGTTCGGAAAGCGAAAAAGAAGGGGCCCCGCTTCCCGGATTCCGAGGACTTGGGGAAACGGAGCCCATTTCAGGCTCAGAAGGGATTTTCCGTCGGGTACTTGGCCGCGGCGGGCTGATTGTAACCGATCTTCTCCGCGCCGAGGTACTTGAAGACTTCGAACAGGGCCTTGCCGTAGTGACCGAACGCCACCGCGCCGTGATGCGGGAAGCCGTTTTCGATCAGGACATGGCGGTAGAACCGGCCCATTTCGTGGATCGCGAAGACGCCGACGCCGCCGAAGGACTTCGTCTCGACCGGCAGGACCTCGCCCTCGGCCACGTAGGCGTAGAGGTGGTTGTCCGCGGTGGACTGGAGGCGGTAGAAGGTGATCTCGCCGGGGACGATGTCTCCCTCGAGGGTGCCGTTGGTGACCTCGACGGGCAGGGAGCGGGCCATGATCATCTGGTACTTCATCGTGGGATTGCAGATCTTCTTCGAGCAGGTGTTGCCGCAGTGGAAGCCCATGAAGGTGTCGTGGAAGGCGTAGGGGAACTTGCCTTCGATGTTCTCCTTGTACATGTCGGCGGGAACGGTGTTGTTGATGTCGAGCAGGGTGACGATGTCCTCGCTCACGCAGGCGCCGATGTATTCGGAGAGACATCCGTAAATGTCGACCTCGCAGCTCACCGGGATGCCGCGGCCGGTCAGACGGGAGTTGACGTAGCAGGGCACGAAGCCGAACTGGGTCTGGAAGGCGGGCCAGCACTTGCCGGCGATGGCGACGTACTTGCGGCTGCCCTTGTGCGCCTCGACCCAGTCTGTGAGGGTGAGCTCATACTGGGCGAGCTTAGCGAGGATCTCGGGCTTCTTGTTGCCCTTGCCGAGCTCCGCTTCCATGTCGGCCACCACGGCGGGGATGCGCTCGTCGCCCGCGTGCTTGTTGAAGGCCTCGAACAGGTCGAGCTCGGAGTTTTCCTCGATCTCCACGCCGAGGTTGTAGAGCTGCTGGATGGGGGCGTTGCAGGCGAAGAAGTTCATCGGTCTCGGCCCGAAGGAGATGATCTTGAGGTTCTTCAGCCCGACGATGGCCCGGGCGACGGGCAGGAATTCGTGGATCAGATCCGCGCAGTAGGCGGCGTCCCCGACGGGATATTCCGGGATGTAGGCGGTCACGCCGCGGAGCTTGAGGTTGTAGCTGGCGTTGAGCATCCCGCAGAAGGCGTCTCCGCGGTCCCCGACGAGGCGGTCGGAGGCTTCTTCCGCCGCGGCGCAGAACATCACGGGGCCGTCGAACTTCTCGGCGAGCATGGTCTCGGAGATCTCCGGGCCGAAGTTGCCGAGGTAGACGCAGAGGGCGTTGCATTCGTTCTTTTTCAGGTCTTCGATGGCCTCGAGCATCTGGATCTCGCTCTCGACGATGCAGACGGGGCATTCGTACACGTCGTTCTTGCCGTATTTCGCTTCATAAGCGGCGATCAGGGCCTCGCGGCGGCCGACGGACAGGGATTCCGGGAAGCAGTCGCGGGAAACGGCGACGACGCCCAGTTTGACGGTGGGGGTGTTTTTCATGTGCGGCTCCTTTGTGGATGAGAGATTATTTTCACAAATATCATTATAGCATCCCCCGCGCGGAAATGCAAGAGGGAAAAGAAAAATGAGGAATGAGGAATGAGGAGTTAGGAGTTTACAGAGTGGGGGGGGGCCGCATCGGGGGGGACGTGCGGTGCGGGATTTTTGATTTTTTATATGGGAGCGCTTCGCTGGGATTCGGGGGACGCGCGGTCTTGAAGCCTGAACATGGAGCGATCCCCGCGCGTTCCTTCTGATTCAACCCGGACGAGCCGGAACATGGAGCCAACCCCGCGCGGTCTCTGTTCGGGAAGCTGAAACATGCTCAGACAAGTCTGCGGCCTTGCGGCGGTGATTCAGGCGCGCATTGGAAAAGGGACAATGTACGGGGGATCGGAATGATGTTTCACGTGAAACATTTCTTCATTCAGGACGGCT
>Ga0310695_10005863_pt1 | contig 20932 bp, 13 predicted proteins | sample RumenRJG_04DNA_FD_203882 | JGI IMG/M metagenome (GOLD analysis project Ga0310695, IMG submission 203882) | Bovine rumen microbial communities from Lethbridge, Alberta, Canada - RJG_04 (v2) (version 2) | ecosystem: Host-associated > Mammals > Digestive system > Stomach > Rumen | place: Canada...
ACACGCCGAGCCCTGCTGTTGCGTTGCAAAGGTAGAGCTTTTTTTCAACATACAGAAATATAATTACGTTCTTTAACATAATTCATGCTTCGCATTTACCCTGTCTTCATTGTAGTTCAGGAGTTTCAGGAGTTCAGGAGTTCAGGAGTTCAGACATTAGTTTTTGAATCCCCTGTTCAGCCGAACGCAGGTATTGTCTGAACTTCTGAACTCCTGAAACTCCTGTACTCCTACAACTGGCGAAAGTCTGTTGATTCGACAATAAAAATTAAAAATTGTCTAACAATTTTGTCATCTCCCCGTTTTTTTGTACCTTTGCACAATAATTTCAGAATCTACATGAAGGCAAAGAAGGTTTTATTCATCAACCAGGAGATTGTTCCTTACGTCCCTGACAGCGAGATGTCGCTGCTGGGCAAACACGTACCGCACGTCGTACAGGAGAAAGGCTACGAGATACGGACATTCATGCCCAAATGGGGCATCATCAACGAGCGAAGGGGACAGTTGCACGAAGTGATACGCCTCTCGCGCATGATGCTCATCATCGACGAGACAGACCACCCCCTCATCATCAAGGTGGCCTCCATCCCGCAGACACGCATTCAGGTGTACTTCATCGACAACGACGACTACTTCAACCACCGGCAGATGGCCTTCGACGAGAAGGGCATAGAATGCGACGACAACGGCGAACGCGCCATCTTCTTCGCACGCGGCGTGCTCGAGACGGTGAAGAAGCTGCGCTGGGTGCCCGACATCATCCACTGTCAGGGATGGATGACAAGCGTCGTTCCATTCTACATCAAAAAGGCATATCAGGACGAACCGTCGTTTGCCAACACCAAGGTGGTGACATCACTCTTTGCCAACCACCTGAAGAAACAGCTTGGCGACGACTTCAAACGTGCCGTCGACTTCCGAGATGCCAAGAGCGAGCTGCTCGACAAATACAACAAGAAGTTCGACTTCATCGAGCTGGAGAAGCTCGCCGTAGACTATAGCGACGGCATCGTGGAAGGCGGCGACGGCGTAGAGCCCAAGCTGATGAGATACGTGCAGAAGACGAAGAAACCCTTCATGCCCCATACCGCCGACGACCAGCTCGGCGATGCGCTCGACGCCTTCTACGACACACTCATGGAGGGGTAGCAACATAACAGTCAGGAGCCGACGCACAAAAAGAGCGCCGGAAACAACAAAAGGAGATTTTTCAAGAATGAAGCACAAATGGATGGCAGCGCTCGTCTTGCTGACGACGGCAATGACAGCCTGCGACGATACAACCGACACCATCGGAACATCACTCACCGACAGTATGGACAACCTGAAGATTTCGACCGACTCGTTCAGCGTAGCGACACGGTCGATCATGGCCGACTCGGTGTTCTCGAGAAACACAAAAGGATACCTCGGAAGGGTGAAAGACCCCGAAACGGGAGCCTTCATCACCGGCAACTTCATGGTGCAGTTTCACACCCTTGAAGACTTCGGACTCAGCGGAATGCCAGACAGCTCGGCCATCGCCGGACGCGACAGCCAAGGACAGCTGATAGCCGACTCGTGCGACATCCGACTCTTCTTCGACAGCTACTACGGCGACTCGCTCGCCACGATGAAGATGACCGTCCACGAAATGGCAGAGCCCATGAAGGAAGGCGTGAAATACTACTCGAACTACAGCCCTGCCCAGCAGGGACTGCTGCGCCAGGACGGCATCAACACCGACATCGTCTACTCGCTGGCCGACCAGAACTTCACCGACAGTGTCAGGGCGCTATCGTCGGTCTATTCGCCGCACATCCGCGTGCTGCTCAACCAGCCCTACACCGACGCCCTGGGCAACACCTACAACAACTACGGCACCTACCTGCTCAGGCAATATTACGACCACCCAGAATACTTCCACGACTCGTACAAGTTTGTCAACAACGTGATACCGGGATTCTTCATGGAACTGAAAGATGGTATCGGAGCGATGGCCTATATCAGCCATAGCCAGATGAACGTCTACTTCCGCAACAAGGTGCACATCGAGACCGAAACCGACGAGCACGACACCATCTACACCGTCAGCACCAACTTCGCCGGAACGGAAGAGGTGCTGCAGACGACAACCATCGAGAACGACCACGAGGTGCTCAGCCAGCTCGTCGCCGACAACAGGTGTACCTACCTGAAGACACCGGCGGGCATCTTTACCGAAATGACACTCCCCGTCGACGACATCACCCGTCAGCACGAGAACGATACGCTCAGCTCGGCAAAGATAGAGCTGCGACGCCTCAACAACGAGCAAGACAGCGAGTATGCCCTCAGCGTGCCCACATCGCTGCTGATGATAGAGCGCGACAGCCTGTACAACTTCTTCGAAGAGGGAAAGACGGCCGACAACAAGCAATCGTTCGTCGCCACGAACAGCAGTCCGCAGACATCCAACAAATATACGTTCAACAACATCGCCAACCTCATCCGGCACATGAAGGAGACAAAGGAGGCCGGACTGAAAGAGAATCCCAACTGGCTGGCAGAGCATCCCAACTGGAACCGCGTGGTCATCATTCCCGTGACCCTCTCTACCTACTCGCAGAACCAGATAACCTACGTGGCACGCGTTTCGCACGACATGTCGCTGAGCAGCACACGCCTCGTGGGCGGTTCGGCCAATCCGTACGACGACCTGAAGATTACCGTCATCTACAGCAAGTTTGACAAAAATTGAACATTGAGTATGGCTGACAACTTTTTAGAACGCCATCACGAGGAATACGAACAGCGGAAGGCAGCGTGGCTCAGGAAGAAACGCCACCTGCCGAAACTAAAAAAAATGCTTCACCGTCCTGACGATGAAGCATTATAATTGTCGCTATACCTTATTATATATACGCGTGCGCGAGAGTCACGACAGACGGGCAGAGAGCTCGTCTATGATGTCGCAGGCCACCTCAGCCTTGGGCTTCCTACTATAGTCGTGCTGCCCTTCGTGAGAAATGATGCTCACCTGATTGTCGTCGCTGCGGAAGCAGGTTCCCTCGTTGCGGAGCGAATTGAGCACGATGAAGTCGAGATGCTTCTTCTCCAGCTTATGAAGGGCGTTCTGCTGTTCGTCATTGGTTTCCAAGGCAAAGCCTACAAGCACCTGTCCGGCACGCTTCATCCGTCCCAGCTCGGCAGCAATATCATGGGTGGGAGCCAGACGGATGACGAGGTCGTCCTTCTCACGCTTGATCTTCTTGTCGGCTACCTCCGTAGGACGGAAGTCGGCCACGGCAGCACAAAGGATGGCTGCATCGCTATTGGCAAAAGCCTTCACCGAAGCCTGGTACATCTCCTCGCAGCTCTCAACGTCGATGCGACGGATCTTGTCGCTACACTTGAGACTCACAGGACCAGCTACCAGCGTCACGTCGGCTCCTCTCCGCGCACACTCCTCGGCTAAGGCAAAACCCATCTTCCCGCTACTGTAGTTACCAATAAAGCGCACGGGGTCTATCTTTTCGTAGGTGGGGCCAGCCGTTATCAGGATGCGCTTGCCTTCTAAGCTCGAGGACTCGGTATTGGCACCGACAGCTGCGTCGGCATTCTCTCTCCTCTCTCCTCTCTCCTCTTTCCTCAAAAAAAACTCGTCGAGCACCTCGACAATCTTCTCCGGCTCTTCCATACGCCCCTTCCCCTCCAGTCCGCTGGCAAGGAAGCCACTCTGGGGCTCGATGATATGGTTGCCAAACGAGCGCAACCTGTCCAGATTCTGCTGTGTTGTGGGATGTGCATACATATCGAGATCCATTGCCGGAGCCACGAAGACAGGAGCCTTCATCGAGAGGTAGGTAGTGATGAGCATGTTGTCGGCTATGCCGTTGGCCATCTTGCCGATGGTGCTTGCCGTTGCCGGTGCAACAACCATGGCGTCGGCCCATAGTCCAAGGTCGACATGCGAGTTCCATGTGCCGTCGCGCTGGCTGAAGAACTCGCTCACCACGGGTTTGTGTGTCAGTGCCGACAGCGTGATGGGCGTGATAAACTCCTTCCCTGCCGGTGTGATGACCACCTGCACCTCGGCACCTCGCTTCACCAGTCCGCGGATGATGAGACAGGCCTTATAGGCAGCGATGCTGCCCGTGATGCCCAGTACTATTTTCTTTCCTTTCAGCATGCTTTTTCAACTTTTCAACTTTTTATTCAGCTCCCTCAGACGTATGCGTGTCAGCACCTGCTTCGTGTTGTAGGTAAAGTCGCTGGCCAATATCCAGCTGAAGAAGCCAGGGTCGCGATGCAGCACCTCGGCCACATCCCAGCCCTTGTACTTGCCGAAGTTGAACACCTCGTGGCGTTGCGGCTTACCGTCGGCTCCGAGTAGCACATTGCCGCTACCGTCGGTCATGTCTTTCCACACAATGCGGCCAGCAAAGTCGACGTTGTCGTTCACCTTCGAGAACTGTGCCAGCTCGTCCATATCGTTGTGCAGCTGCCGCTCCTCCTCTTCCTGTCTGCCGGGCTGGTACATGTCAAGCTCTGCCTGAAGCACGCGATAGGTTGCCTCGGCATCCTGATCGGCACGATGAGCCTCGAAGTCGTCTTCCATTTTCCGTCCGCAATAGAACTTGTAGGCAGCAGCCAGATTGCGACGCTCCATCTTATGGAAGATGGTCTGCGCGTCGATGAGACGGCATTTGGAGAAGTCGAAGTCGATGCCCACACGGAGGAACTCCTCAGCCAGCAAGGGAACGTCAAAATGGTTGGAGTTGAAACCGGCGAAGTCGCAACCGTGGAAGTCGTCGGCCAGACGGGCCGCCAGTTCCTTGAAAGTGGGCTGCCCCTTCACGTCGTCGTTTGTGATTCCCGTGAGGCGCTCCACCTCGGCAGGAATGGTCATCTCGGGGTTGACCATCAGGTTTTTCCTCACTTCCGTGCCGTCGGGCATCACCTTGATGTAAGAAATCTGTATAATCCTATCCTTAACAAGATCAAGCCCCGTTGTCTCCAAATCGAAGACAACGAGGGGCTTCTTAATATTCAGCTTCATAAATAATGCTCAATGTTCAATTATCAATGGTCAATGCTCAATCGTTCAGCAGCATGGGCATGATGAGCATGAGGATGTCTTCGTTCTCGGGCTGCTGTGCCGGTACGACGAGGCAGGGACGGCTCGGGTCGGCCAACTGCAGCTGTACCTCATCGCTCGTCAGGTTGTTCAGAATGTCGTTGAGCGACGGGCCCTTGAAGCCGATGTTCATCCGGTTGCCGGTATAGTCGCACGTGATCTGCTCCTTGGCGCTGGTAGAGAAGTCGATGTCTTCCGACGAAATCTCTATCAGCCCGGTCTCCAAGTGGAGCCGCACCAGCTGACTGCTCTCGCTGGCGAAAGGCATGACGCGGCGCAGCACACCGATGAGCACTTTCCTGTCGATGGTCAGCTCGTTGGGATTGTCCTGTGGGATAACGCTGTTGTAGTTGGGATAGCGGCCCTCTATCAGGCGGCACATCAGCACATGGTCGGCAAAGCGAATCTCAGCGTTGCGCTCGTCGAAGCGCACCACCACGTCGCTCTCGTCCTTTACCAGCACATTCTTCAGCAGCGTGGCAGGCTTCTTCGGGAGGATAAACGACTTGGGCTCCTCCGTCTTGATGTTGTAGTTACGGTTGCGCACCAGCTTATGCCCGTCGCTCGCAACAATGGCCAGGCAGTCGGCTGTCAGGTCGAAGTAGACACCGTTCATCACCGGGCGCAGCTCCTCTGTTGCAGTGGCAAAGAGCGAGCGACTGATGCTGTCGGCCAACACTCCCGACGGAATGACTACCGTGGTAGCCCCTTCACCCATTGCGGGTACGTTGGGATATTCGTCGGCATTCTGCGCCGTGAAGTTGTAGATACCGTTCTGATAGACCACCTTGATGGTATAGTTGTCCGTATCGACATCGATGGTCAGCGGCTGCTCCGGCAGTTCGCGCACGGCATCAAGGATGGTCTTGTTGTTCACGGCAAACCTTCCATCGCCGTCGCACTCCGTCAGCTGCAAGGTGGTGGTCAGCACGTTCTCGCTGTCGGAGGCCGTGATGGTCAGCTGGTTGTTCTGAACTTCGAAAAGAAAACTGTCAAGGATGGCCAACGAGTTCTTGCTGTTGATCACCTTCGACAATGTTGACAGACGGCTGCTGAAAGCCGAACTTGATAATGTAAATCTCATGGGTTCCTATCTTATATAATTTTATTTCTTATTTCTTGTTGAACATAGTTTTGGGTTACAAAAATACACAATTCTTCTCACAGCCACAAATATTCCACTGAAAATCAACGAATGTTTAAGAAGATTTTATGAAATGATTTTGTTTTTATTTATTATTTTTACAATAATTATCAATCCCGCATTCTCATTTATCAATTATTATGCGTACCTTTGCATCCGATTACATCATTAACACACAAATCACCTATTTATGGAAATAGAAGGAAAAATCATAGTGGTACTGCCCGAGCAGGGCGGTGTTTCCAACCGCACAGGAAACGCATGGAAGAGTCAGGAATACGTCATCGAGACACACGAGCAATATCCGCGTAAGTGTTGTTTCCGCGTCTTTGGTGCCGATCGCATCGCTGCAATGAACATCCAGAGTGGCGAGGAGCTGCGTGTCAGCTTCGACATCGACGCCCATGAATACAATGGCCGCTGGTTCAACAACATCACGGCATGGAAGGTAGAGCGCATCGACCCGGCAGCAGCACAGGCAGCAGCCATGGGCATGCAACCACAAGCTGGCGGCACAGCTTTCCCGCCACCTCCAGCTCCAGGCGAAGGCGCACAGCCCGCACAGCAACAGCCGGCACCCTTCCCACCGGCACAGCCCGCCACGGAAGAGGCTCCTGCTGACGACCTGCCCTTCTAAACGGGTCATTCCCTACCCCGCTCCCAGGGGCTACATTTCATTCATTCAACTCACAGGCCGACAACCCTCCGTCTTTTTTGGGGTTGTCGGCCTGCGAGTTGAGAAGGTACACATGTTTACTGCCACATTTCTTGCACGATTGGAAAAAAAACGTTACCTTTGCAACCGAAAAAGCATTTTTTACTTGCATCAGCTGATAACATGAAACAACTGACAGAACTATACCGACAGTGGAACGGCACGGAACCGGCTACAACGGAACAGCTGCCAGGAGCAGGCAGCAACCGAGCCTACTACCGCCTGACAGGCCGTGACGGACGGTCGGTGATAGGGGTAGTAGGCACCAGTCGAGACGAAGACCATGCCTTCATCACCCTGGCGCGCCACTTCACCAAGCGGAAACTGCCCGTACCAGAGGTACTCGCAGTGAGCGACGACGAGCTGCGCTACCTGCAGCAAGACCTTGGCACACGGTCGCTCTACGACGTCATTCGCGGCGGCCGGGAGGCTGGCGGACGCTATAACCAAAAGGAGAAAGAACTGCTAAGACGCACCATCCGCGAACTGCCCAACATCCAGATTCGTGGAGCCCGAGGGCTCGATTGGTCGTGTTGCTACCCGCAGCCGAAGTTCAACGCCGACAGCGTCCTGTTCGACCTCAACTACTTCAAGTATTGCTTCCTGAAACCCACCGACATCGACTTCCACGAACTGAAGCTAGAAGCCAACTTCCGCCTGATGGCCAAAGACCTGACGGCAGAAACGGGGACAGCCTTCCTCTATCGCGACTTCCAGGCTCGCAACGTGATGCTCAGTCGCGACGACAAGCCCTACTTCATCGATTTCCAAGGCGGAAGGAAAGGTCCTTATTATTACGACCTTGCCTCCTTCCTTTGGCAGGCATCTGCACGCTACCCCGACAGACTGCGCCGCGAACTCATTGCCGATTATTACGACTCGCTGCGCAACTACACCGAGGTGCCGTCGATGCAGCACTTCACCGAACGGCTCCACCTCTTTGTACTTTTTCGTACTTTGCAGGTATTGGGAGCTTATGGCTTCCGGGGCTATTTCGAACGCAAGAAGCATTTCATCGAGAGCATACCGCCCGCCATCGACAACCTGCGCCAGATGCTCAGCGAGAACGACTTCCCCTACCCTTACCTCGTCGAGATGCTCCAACGGCTGACAGAACTGCCGCAATTTGCACCGCAAGAAGAAAGCACGGTAAAACGAGCCGACGGCTATCGGACCGCCGAGACAAACGTCTACGAGGCCAATCCGAAGGACGGGCCCGCCACATTCTCTAAATACGACGGCAAAGGACCCTTGGTGGTTCGCGTCTACAGTTTCTCTTATCATAAAGGTATACCTGAGGACGAGTCGGGCAATGGCGGCGGCTATGTCTTCGACTGCCGTTCGACGCACAACCCCGGTCGCTATGAGCCTTACAAACAGCTCACGGGTCTTGACGAGCCTGTCATCCGTTTCCTTGAAGACGATGGCGAGATTCTCACCTTCCTCGACAGCGTCTACCGTCTGGCCGACGCTCATGTGGCTCGCTATCTGCAGCGTGGCTTCACATCGCTGATGTTCGCCTTCGGATGTACCGGCGGACAGCATCGCTCGGTATATTCCGCGCAGCATCTGGCAGAGCATATCCACCGGAAGTTCGGCATCGAGGTGCGTATCTGCCACCGCGAACAGAACATCACCCAAATACTTCCTAATTCAACCATCGTAACTCAACCATCATCATGAGACAAGCCATGATTTTTGCCGCCGGATTAGGGACTCGACTAAAACCTATTACCGACACCATGCCCAAAGCCCTGGTGCCAGTATCGGGCAAGCCCCTGCTATGGCATGTGGTGATGAAGCTGAAGCAGGAAGGCTTCGAGCGCATCATCGTCAACGTGCACCACTTTGCCCAACAGATCATAGACTATCTCCAGGCCAACGACAACTTCGGCCTCGACATCCGCATCAGCGACGAGAGCGGGAAGCTGCTCGAAACGGGGGGAGGCATCCGTAAAGCACTGCCACTTTTCGAACGCGACCAACCGATATTGATACACAATGTGGATATCCTGAGCAACGTCAATCTGCAGGCGCTCTACGACCGTCCCTATCCGCGACATGCCGACGCGGCCCTACTGGTAAGTCAGCGAAAGACGAAACGCTATCTGCTCTTCGACCAATCAGACTGTTTGGTGGGCTGGACAAACATCGAGACACACGAGGTGAAGTCGCCCTATCCCGAGTTTGGCTATTCGCAGATGCTGGCCTTCAGCGGCATTCACGTCATCATGCCCGAGCTCTGCTCCCTCATGCACACATGGCCCGAACGTTTCCCGATCATCGACTTCTACCTTCACCATTGCAACGAGACAGACATCCGCTGTGTCGTGAAGGAAGACCTGCAGCTCCTCGATGTGGGCAAGCTCGAAACGCTCGATGCTGCAGAAGACTTTATCGCCCATCAACTTGACAAATCGTCAACTCGTTAACTCGTCAACTAAATAATTATATGCAACAGAAAATCATCATCCTCGACTTCGGCAGCCAGACCACTCAGCTTATCGGCCGCCGCGTGCGTGAGCTCGACACCTTCTGTGAGATTCTGCCTTACAACAAGTTTCCCACCGTCGAGGCGGACTTACAATCCGGCTCCGTCATTGGTGTCATTCTCTCAGGTTCGCCTTTCTCGGTACACGACCCGGAAGCGTTCCAGGTAGACCTCAGCCAGTTTGTGGGCAAAGTGCCTGTCTTGGGCATCTGCTACGGAGCTCAGTATATCTCGCACACCAACGGTGGACGCGTGGAGAAAACCAATTCGCGTGAGTACGGTCGTGCCCACCTGCAGTACATCGACAAGGAGAACCCACTCTTCCGAGGCTTCGACGACAACTCGCAGGTGTGGATGAGCCACGGCGACAGCATCACCGCCATTCCCGAAGGCTTCCAGTGTATTGCCTCCACCGCCGACGTGAAGTATGCAGCTTACTGCCTCACCCCCAACCCCTCTCCAAAGGGCGAGGGGCGTAATTACACTCAAGCACAGAATTCGGCGGACAATCATACTACTCCCCTCTCCCCTCGGAGAGGGGGCGGGGGTGAGGCTTCCATCTATGCCGTCCAGTTCCACCCCGAGGTGTTCCACACCGTGCAGGGCTCGCTGCTGCTGAAAAACTTCGTTGTCGACATCTGCGGCTCGCGCCAAGACTGGAGTGCGGCCTCGTTTGTAGAGACAACTGTGGCCGAACTGAAAGAACAGATCGGTCAGGATCGCGTCATCCTCGGACTCTCCGGCGGTGTAGATTCTTCGGTGGCTGCCGTACTCCTCAACAAGGCCATCGGCCGACAGCTCACCTGTATCTTCGTCGACCACGGCATGCTGCGCAAGAACGAGTTCCAGCAGGTGATGGACGACTACAAGGTGCTTGGTCTGAATGTCATCGGTGTCGATGCCTCAGAGAAGTTCTTTGCCGATCTCTCCGGTGTTACCGACCCCGAACAGAAGCGTAAGATCATTGGCCGCGACTTCATCGAGGTATTCAATGAACAGGCGAAAGCACTGATCGACGGCACAGAAACTAATGAAGCCCCCATTCCCGAGCAAAGCTCGCCTACCCGTAGCCTTTCGGGGGCCGTAGGGGGGGCTTCGGGGGCTTATCGCTGGTTAGCTCAGGGCACCATCTATCCCGACCGCATCGAGTCGCTCAATATCACGGGCAAGGTCATTAAGAGCCACCACAACGTGGGCGGTCTGCCCAAGGAGATGAACCTCCAGCTCTGCGAACCGCTGAAGTGGCTCTTCAAAGATGAGGTACGCCGCGTGGGCCGTCAGATGGGCATGCCCGAACATCTCATCACGCGCCATCCCTTCCCCGGACCGGGATTGGCCGTCCGCATTCTGGGCGACATCACGCCCGAGAAGGTACACATCCTGCAGGAGGCCGACGATATCTATATCCGCGGTCTGCGCGACTACAAGGTGAAGCTCAGTGGCGAGGAAGCTCGCCGCGTACTGGCTGCCGGAGTGCCCGCAGCCATGACCGACGGTGAGATCGAAGTATCCCTCTACGACCAGATATGGCAGGCGGGAGCTATCTTGCTCTCCACCGTCCGCAGCGTCGGTGTCATGGGCGACGAGCGCACCTACGAACATCCCGTGGCACTGCGTGCCGTCACCTCGACCGATGCCATGACGGCCGACTGGGCCCATCTGCCCTACGACTTCATGGCCAAGGTCTCGAACGAGATTATCAACAAGGTGCGTGGCGTCAACCGCGTCTGCTACGACATCTCCTCAAAGCCACCATCAACCATCGAGTGGGAATGATGAGAATGGAGAATTGAGAATGGACTATTATGAAGATTCCATTTAACATCATCGAACTCTTGAAGCGCAAGTCGGGCAACGACTTGCGCTTACCTTCCGACTGCGAATACCTGTCGCTCGACATCGAGTCGAATACAGGTGTCCATATCGGAGCTACAACGCTGAAGCGACTCTTGGGTTTTGCCCAAGACGAGCGGACACCCCACGCCTCAACGCTCGACGCCATCGCACAATACTTAGGCTATGCCCATTGGGATGAACTGCAAGCGATAGACGACAAAGGCAACTCCGGTTTCGACACACCTGAAGGTGAACTTCGGTCAAGCAATATGCATATCGGTCAACAGGTAGAGTTCACTTACCTACCCGACCGTAAGGTTCGCTTGCGCTATCTGGGCGAAAGCCGCTACGAGGTGGTGGAGAGCCTGAACAGCAAGCTGCAGGTGGACGATGTCGTCGAGGTGCAAAGTTTCGTCCTCCATCATCCCTTGCTGGCAACAAATGTCTGGCGCAACGGAGAGCCGTTGGGACAGTTCACGGCTGGCCGCGTCTCCGGTCTGTCTACCTTAACTGTCCTGCAGTAATCATCAATTATCAATTTTCAATTATCCAACGTGGAGTCATCACAATTCACACATACTCAGTCTTACTTCGAGTCTATCGAGCAAATAGAGTCACAGGGAGCCACCTGCGACACCTTTCGCGTGAAACTATATGGCAAGCTCCATTTCCTAAAGCGGCTCAAACCAGAGTATGCTGGAGATATACGCTACAGGGAAGCTTTGCGAAAGGAGTTCGAGACGGGCTACCAGTTGGAGCATCCCGATCTGCCACGTTACATCTCGCACTCCGACGATGGCATCCTCATGGACTATATCGACGGTGAGACGCTCTCGCAGGCTCTGCAACGACGACCCGACTACTTTCAAAACAGGAAGAACACCGACAAGTTCCTGAACCAGCTGACCGATGCCGTTGGCTATCTGCACGATCATCAGGTGCTACACCTCGACCTGAAGCCCGACAACATTCTCCTTACCCGCATCGGCAGCGACGTGAAAATCGTCGACTTCGGCTGCAGCTATACCGACACTTTCACTGACACTACAGGCCATACTGAAGGCTTCGCCGCTCCCGAACAATTATCCATTATCGATTGTCCATTATCAATAAGAACAGACATCTATGCCATCGGCAAGATGATGGAGCTTTTGCCCAACCACCATATATATAATAAGGTAATAGCCCGATGCACGGCATCCGATCCAGAAGACCGCTATCAGACGGTGGCAGAGATACTACGCGATGTCAAGCAGAAGAAGTCCCGTTTGCGATACGTTTCGATACTTGTGGCTATCGTCGTGGCATCGCTTATCGGCATCACTTTCTGGACACGTCAGCAGACTACAATCCCCGTCGGCCAGGAGCCGACAATTGATTCTATGGCGAATCATGCGAGCAGTTCGCAAGATACTGCTCCTCAGGCTCATGGCCCTGCCACCGTACCCCCCTCGCCGAAGCAAAACCCAGCCCCTGAGATCTCCAAAGACGACCAAACACTGATGAAAGAAGAGGCGCAACGCCTGATAGACAAAGCCTATCGCGCTACTATCGCCAGCTTCTGCGATTCCGTATGGCCGCCCGTCGTCGATTATCCAGGCAACCCATGGGCCGATTCCTCTACGGCATTCCACGACCAAGTGGTTCAGATTGGCGACCAGCTTGTAAAGAAATATCCTTCCGTCCAGGAAAGCGTCATCCACCAAGAGACGGAGATGCGCTTCCAAAGCCTCGTTGGTTACGTCTTCAACAAGATGCGTGATAACGGTCAGCAGTCAAGAAAAACAGCCTCAGACTAATATGTGTTATAAAAACCTAAAAGACAGCCCACAGCGAATGTTTTATGCCAAATTATTCTTATCTTTGCCAATAATATGGCTGATAAGCATCTTTATATAATTAGTGGGCCTAACGGCGCAGGCAAGACGACAGCATCCTATACGGTGTTACCTAAAATCCTGCGATGCAAAGAGTTTGTTAATGCTGATGAGATAGCACGTGGCCTTTCGCCGTTTAATCCTGAATCCGTAGCGATTGAGGCAGGACGACTGATGTTAAAGCGTATCAACGAATTACTCCAGAGGAACGTAAGCTTTTCTATAGAGACAACGCTTTCCACTCGTTCATATTTCCGTTTGGTTGAAAAGGCTCACTCCCAAGGATATGATGTGACACTTTTGTATTTTTGGCTCAAGTCGCCGCAACAAGCCATTGAGCGAGTCGCTGAACGTGTAGCAAAGGGAGGTCATAATATTCCAAACGACACCATTATCCGAAGATACTGGGAAGGTTTGGATAATCTCTTCAATATATATATGCCCATAGTAGATACATGGATTCTTGTAAATAATGGCGAGACCCCCAGAATAATAGTTGCTACGGGGGGAAGAGACCAGGAAACAATTATAAGAGAAAGTAAACAATATAAAATAATAAAAGGATATGTCAAACGCTGAACATCTACAAATGATAGATACGATTGTCAAAGGCTTGATAATTGCAGAACGGGAAATGCTTGAAGAAAAAGCAAGGAATAACGAAGACGTTATCGTCTGTGGAGACGATAATGTGATTCAACATATTCCTGCCAAGAACTTCCTTTGATCATCCATTATTCTTTGTGAAATGCAAGTGACCTACTCGTCGCTTTTTCCGAAATGGAAGAAATGGCCGCCCATTTCCTTCCGTATGTCGTTTTTTTTGCCTTATCTTTGCACCCGATAAATGCAAAAGAACAATATGTGTTATAAAACATTAAAAGACAGCTCACAGCGAATGTTTTATGCTAAATAATTCTTATCTTTGCGACAAAATGATTAATTGAAGGAAAATATGTCATACAACCAGTTAGCGCAGCTTGAACTAATGAACGCTGTAAATAGCATCCATACACAGTCTGAACTTAATGAGTTCAGAGATGTAATCGCACGCTATTTCGCTCAAAAAGCCCAGAGAGCAGTCGATGCCTTATGGAATGAAGGTATCATAAGTAATGAAACCATAGAAGCCTGGGGTAAGGAACACATGCGCACCCCTTATCAGTATGAGACGAATCGTCCTTGACTGAGTACCACCTTCTACCAAGAATCTTATTTCCATTTTGGACTAATAACAGCTGACCCAGATGACAACAAGTTTGTCGACTGCGCCGTTGCTGCTGATGCAGATATCATTGTGACAAACGACAAGCATTTTGAAGTGTTGAAGACAATACCGTGGCCTACTATTTCGATTATTAAAATCAAGGAGTTCTTAGATCAGATATCTCATTAAACAATCCACTTTTTGCCGAAATGGAAGAAATGGTCGCCCATTTTCTTTCGAATCTCGTTTTTTTGCCTTATCTTTGCACCCGTTAAATGCAAAAGAATAATATGTGTTATAAAAACTTAAAAGACAGCTCACAGCGAACGTTTTATGCTAAATTATTCTTATCTTTGCAACGTGGCGGAAACTCCGTCGCAGACATGACATAGGAAGCGTTTAGCTTTTTCCAGTTGGTAAACTTCGACAACTTACCTAAGAATAAATGGAAAAGAAAGACGTGCTTCCCTTGCTATGTTAGTAGTGGATTGTATCCTATTACTACATACAAGGGTGTGAGCTGTTTCTTCTAATCTTTTATTCGGGCAGTCGAAGGCCTACCAGCGGATTAGCTGACAGGCTCACACTTCTGTTTGTTGTGTTGTAATTACTTCACTAAGAGAATGCTTATGTGTAAAATCTTTGATTGCCTATATTATTTAATTGTTGTATTTCTTGTTAATATAACAGTAATGATTTTATGTTGCATTATTAATAATTTCTTTGGTTTTGTGACTATAGACCAATATTCGGATTTCATTTCTGCATTTGTTGCCTGCTTGGCTTTTTGTATCGCAACTCATGAATATTATTTACATAAAGATTCTAATCAAGCCCGTGTCCTAGCAGACTACAACCAAAGATATTGCTCTGATCCAATCATTGCAAAAGTAGTTAGATACCTTCATGAAAAAGAAGATAATAGGTGTTCGTTTATTAAACCAACAAGTAACGATGTTTAATTATTCATGAGGTTCATGGAGGAGCTTGAGATTCAAATAGAAAGAAAAAGATTAGATGAGAATGATGTCTGTTGTCTGTTCCTATATTACGCTCATTATTTAGGAACTAAAGATAAAATAATAAATGAGTTAGGAATATCTGATTATAATGACCCTAAGGTTTGGGAGAAATACAAGAATGTAGTAAAAAAATATGATGATTACATAAAAAATAAGCAATTATGAAAAGATTATTTATTTTCGCGGCATTTCTAATATGCTCGCTCACAACTTTTGCGCAGTACAGCGGTTCGGGAAACGGAACGGAGAATGATCCGTATCTGGTTTTCAACGAGAACCAGCTGTCGCAGGTGTCGAATTTCCTCAATCAGGAGGGAGTAGTGTTTAAACTAATGAAAGACTTGGACCTGACGAACTGGATTGCAGAGAACAATCCGCGGCAGGGTTGGGTGCCCATCGGCGTGGCGTCAACCCCGTTCAAGGGTATCTTCAATGGCAACAATCATAAGATTTCGGGGCTGTTTATCAGTCGTTCTACGGTAGACAACGTCGGATTCTTTGGATACTTGGACGGTGCCACGATTACAGACCTGACCATTGAAGGCACAACCGTATCTGGAGCCAGCAATACTGGTGCTTTCATTGGTTATGCAACGGGAGCTTCGCTTTGCAACCTGGCTTATAATGGCACATCCGTAACAGGTGCCAATGAGGTCGGAGGATTCGCTGGTCAACTGTCCCGCTCCACTGTGAACAACTGTAGTCTGACGCTGACGGGGAGCACAGGTGTAGAAGGTACCAATAACATTGGTGGTTTTGTGGGCAGATCCCTAAGTACCAACTACACTAACTTTTCTGTTTCCTCATCGGAGAATGGCGCAACTTCCATTGGCGGATTTGCTGGTTCGGTATTTACAGGTACACTTACTTCTGGAAAAGTAAACACAACTGTAACAGCTTCTACGTATAATGCGGGCGGACTCATTGGTGATGCCGCGACCTACACACTGTCTGACATTCAGGTCATTGGCGATGTGACTAGTACAGGTTCTGCAGTACGCGTGGCAGGTTTCGTGGCCCAAAGCAGTGAAAAGGTTTCACTTACGAACTGCTCATACACAGGTGACATCGTGGGCAATCAGGATGTAGGTGGTATCATTGGTCTTTTGCTAGTAGGAAGTAGAACAACTCTTACTTCTTGTGTGTCGAAAGGAAGAATCATAAATAATGGCGATTACTCAGGAGGTGTGATTGCTCGTAGTGCTGGCGCTTGTATCGATTCGATTGAAAGTTGCAGCCACTTTGGAGACATCCTCGGACAGTCGTATGTCGGTGGAGTTATTGGAGCAGTGATTAGCACTAATGAACAGCCTCATTTGGCGACTTTTACCACATATACAAGCAATTCTTATTATTCCGAACCTAATATTGCTAAAATATATGAGGAAGTAACTATCAAAGAAACTATAGTAAATGGGATGGCCAAAACTTCGCCATTTAACAACTGCACAGCTATTGGAAATATTAACGGTAATAACTGGGTCGGCGGACTTATAGGAAGTGACATGGCTTCCTATGGCTATACACCAGATGCGGTATCTGAAACTTTCGGTGATGGTGATTATTGTTATAGATATTTGTTTAAAGACGGTGTCTATACCGGACAGATGTCGAATCCTTACAGAAATCTTACCTTCACCCACTCTTACACTCGAAACACCATTAGTCTTGCTATCACCAACAGCTACTATAGCGGTACCATCAATGGTGTAAATCATGTTGGAGGTTTGGTGGGACAGAAGAATGGAGGTTCCATTGAGAAGAACTACACCTACGCTAATGTATACGGCTCATCAAACGTAGGTGGTATCGTCGGTAAGATAAGTGCAGAAAAGGTGGGCCAAAGCTACAACACCACAACGCTGAAGTCTAATGTGGCTATCAACAGCACCATCTCGGCAACGGCTTCCAACATCGGTCGCATCTATGGAACAGCTGACACGGACTATACCGTCATCGGAGCATTAGCTTCCGCTGAAGGCAATCGCGCACTGACTCAGACGCGTGTCATTCTGAGCGGTGTGGTACAGGAGTTTGACGATGACCTGCAGAACGGCACCAGCGCTGGCCCGTCTGCTTTGCGCCTAAAAGCTAACTACGTGTCATGGGGATGGAATTTCGACGAGAACTGGGACATTCTGGAAACTGAGTGCTACCCCTATAAGAAGTATCAGGCAGCCCCGCCGGTGATAGAGAGCGACCTTGTGTCGCAGGCCACGAGTATCAGCGGCAAGAGCGTGAACGGCGGCACCGTCTACCTCTACTATAAAGATCGCGAACCCGTATCTACAGTGTGTGATGGCCATCGCTGGACTTTCGACACCGAGGCCCTGCAGAGCGGTGCACTGGTGCAGATTTATGCCGACGTGGAGGGCATGACACCTTCTTACTTCACCACAACCACTGTGGGCTATCCCGGCAGCGGTACGGAGGATGCCCCCTGGCGAATCTATACCGCCGAGGACCTTCAGGGAGCCTGCAACCGCGGCTACTACAAACTGATGAACGATGTTGACCTGACGCAATGGATCAACGAGAACAGCCCCACGACCGGCTGGCCCGCCATCGGGCGCAACAGCGGCGAGGCCACCTATATCGACGGTGACGGCCACCGTGTGACCGGTCTCTGGATGAACACCACGGAAAACTACAACGGCCTGTTCTCGAACTTCTCTGCCGGACAGATCAAGAACCTCACCGTGGAGGTGGCTACAGGCAAGAAGGTGAAGGGCGGTGACTATACTGGCATCCTCATCGGGCGTAATGCCAACGGCCGGTTGGTGAACTGCTCGGTGAAGGGCACTGTGGAAGGCACGGGCCATGTGGGCGGTCTGACTGGCTACGCTGAGAACACCACCATCAGTGCCATCACTGCCGATGCCAACATCACTGGAACTTCTCATGTGGGTGGTGTGGCTGGCCAGGCCACAAACTGCGAGATAAGCACATGCAATGCCGCAACGACCATCACAAGTAGTGGTGACGGCAGCAAGGTAGGAGGTCTCATTGGCTATGCTAAAGGCGGCTCTGTGAGCAAGTGTACTGCCCAAAACGCGCTGACGGCATCGGGAACCATGAACTATGTGGGTGGTCTCATCGGCTATTCCGAGACTCCTGTCACCCTGTCGTTCTCTACAGGCAGCGTCGCTGCTTCTGGCAATGACTCCTACACTGGCGGCCTCGTCGGTTATGCTACGTCTCCCATAGCAAACAGCTACAGCACAGCCAATGCCAGCGGTACTCAGTTTACCGGTGGACTGGTGGGCTACACCTTCAACAGCATCGACAAGTGCTATGCTAAGGGCGATGTTTACGGTGTGATGTATGGCGGCGGCGTGATAGGCGAACTGGACGGCTCTTCTGCTGCCCTGACCAACAGTGTGGCAGCCTGTAACACGCTTACCCTTACTGCTCAGTCAGCTTGGGGTAGCCGTGTCATTGGTGGTTACAAGAATGGTGCTGCAGACCCCGATGACAGCAACTATGCGTTGAGTACGATGCAGGTATCCATCAATAATGTGCCTCAGACGAAGACCGACGACCTCGTGGAAGGAATTGCCAAGACACCAACTGAGCTGATGCTTGCCGATACGTACATCAATCAGGGCTGGGACTTTACCGAAGTATGGGGCATCGACGAAGGCCAAATGTACCCCTATCTGCTATGGGAGGTTGATGTCAACCCCGTGGCCGACATCAGTTTCGACAAGACCACCTTGCTGTTGGCCGTGGGCAAGAGCGAGACCATTTCTGCCAATGTGTTACCATTGGGTGCAACGAACAAGCGGCTGGCATGGACAAGCAGCAACACGGCAGTAGCCACTGTTGATGACGGTGTGGTGACCGCCATAGCCGTCGGCACAGCCACAATAACAGCTACTTCTACCGACGGCAGCAACATAAGCGCCACTTGCGCCGTGACGGTTACCGCCAATCACGATGAGGCCATCGCCGCACTGCAAGCCATTGTTGACCGTGCCCAGTCACTTTACGACAACAGCACTGAGGGAGAGAACATCGGACAGTATGCTGCTGGTGCACGTGCCCAGTTGTTGGCAGTCATCAACAGTGTCAATGCCCGCATCTCAAGCACGATGAGCGACGAGGCTATCACGCAGTGTACCAACGAGATCAACGCTGCTATCGAGCTTTTCGAAAGCAAGAAGGTTACTGCTGGCGATGATACAGACATCAGCCAGCTGGCCAACACTATCTATCTGGAGCGTGCGGAGGCTGCACCTGGCAGTCAGCTCACTCTCTCGGTGAAGATGAAGAACGCTGTGGCGGCTGAAAGCTTTGGCTTCGACCTTTACTTGCCCGACGGCGTGACCGTTGCCACTGATGAAGACGGTTTCCCAATGGCATCGCTCAGCACACAGCGCACCACAACCAACAAGACCAACATCTTCAATGCTGACTTCAAGCAAGATGGTGCTCTCAACATTCTGGCCTACTCTACCCGTGGTTACACCATCAGCGGCAACGATGGCGAGGTGGCACTGATAACCATCAACATTGAAGGCAGCGTTGAGTCTGGCGAATACCCCATCATCATCCGCAACATTGCCATTGCCGACGAGAACTCAGTCTCCTACCGTGTGGAATATGTGAAATCAACACTGGCCATTTCATCATATATACTCGGTGATGCCAACAGTGACACCTATGTCGATGTCGGCGACTTGACGGCTATCTCGCATTACATCCTTGAACGTCCTGATGCCACTTTCAACGCCAAGGCTGCCGATGCTAATGAAGACAACAACATTGACGTAGGCGACTTGACGGCTGTATCACACATCATCCTGTGGGGGTCGGTGCAGAGACCCAACGCACCAAAGCAGGCAAGAGCATTTGATGAAGCCCTCAAACAGACGGAGAACGATGATGTCACAGACATTGCTGACCTTGACAATGTGATTTACGTTGAACCATTTACAGCAACAGCCAACAGCACGTACACCATGTCGGTGAAGATGAAGAACGCTGTTGTGGCTGAAGGCTTCGGCTTCGACCTTGTGCTCCCTGATGGCATCACCGTGGCCACTGATGAGGATGGATTCCCCTTGGCAACGCTGAGCACCGAGCGTACGACAGAGCGGAAAACGACATTCAACGCTGACTTTAAAGTCGATGGCACGCTCAACATCCAAGCCTATTCACCTAATGGAAGTCCCATCAGTGGAAATGACGGCGAGGTGGCACAGATAGTGCTGAACATCGCAGCTGACGTAGCTCCTGACACTTATCCCATCTACATCCGCAACATCGCCATCTCTGATGTAAACGCCACATCACATCGTACGGATGAAATAGAGACGGCTGTGACGGTGACAGAGGCATCCGATTACGATGTGGTGCTCGACGAGACTTCAACCACGGCTCCCGATGACAGCGATGGCGAGGTAAACATGCTCGTGAAGCGCACTATCAAAGCCAACGAGTGGAGCACCATCTGCCTTCCTTTCAATCTGACAGAGGAACAAGTCTATCAGATATTTGGCGATGATGTACAATTGGCAGAATTCATCGACTATGA
>Ga0310695_10005864_pt1 | contig 20931 bp, 23 predicted proteins | sample RumenRJG_04DNA_FD_203882 | JGI IMG/M metagenome (GOLD analysis project Ga0310695, IMG submission 203882) | Bovine rumen microbial communities from Lethbridge, Alberta, Canada - RJG_04 (v2) (version 2) | ecosystem: Host-associated > Mammals > Digestive system > Stomach > Rumen | place: Canada...
AAGATTACTCCAAAATTCAGCTGGTGCTGGGGGATAATGCCAAGGATTCCCGCTACAGGTTTATTGATGATGAGGAATTACGGGTGAAATCGGTGTTCAGCGGGGTTCCCGATATTGATCTCCCTTCCCGGAAGTATCGTATTCAGGATTCGGCCTTTACGGAAATCATGAGCTACAAGCTGATAGGTTCCGGCATCTGACATGAAAAAGCTTCTGACGGTAAGGGAATTCGACATCATCACCTGCAATCCGGATTTTCGGGAGGAATATCCTTTTCTTCCCGAAGCGGATTTTCGGAAACTGGAGGAGTTTGTCAGGAACTCCGGCGGGAATCAGGACTCACCGGGAACTCCGGAATTTCTGAAAATCGGCTTCAGGAGGAATCTGGGGCCGGTCATAACGGTAACGAATTTTGCCGGAGTTATCGCGATTCCCGGAGGGTATCAGATAGAGGTGCTTCCGAAGATGGATTTCCCGGCAGAATCCGATTCTGACGCCGCGGCCGATTCTGAAACCTCGTGCCGGGAAACCCGGCGTATCCTGCTCCGCATGCTGCAGAGCCTCGGGGATTTTCCGGGACATTTCCTGAGAGAGGCAGGGCTCGGCACGGACCGGATGCCTCTTTTTGAGATCTTTATCGGCATGTACCTCGGCGCAGTGCGGGATCTGGTTAAGCACGGCCTTAAGTCGGCATATGCCGAGAGGGAGGGGAATCTGTCTTTTCTCAGAGGAAAGATTATTTTCGGGGAGCATCTCAGAAGAAATGCCGCTCACGGGGAACGCTTCTATGTCCGTTATGAGGAATACATCTCCGACAGGGTGGAGAACCGGCTTCTCAGGGCGGCTCTGGAGAGGTTGCGAGCGGTTGCCGGCAGTCTGGAAAATCAGAGGGAGGCCAGCCGGCTTCTCGGGGCTTTTGAGATGATTCCGGCCTCACGGAATTTTGCGAAGGATTTTTCGGAGGCAAGAACCGAACGCCATGACCGCAGCAGCGGAGAATACCGGGATCTTATGCGCTGGACCGAAGTGTTTCTGGGGCAGCGGAGCTTTGCGCCGTTTTCCGGCGGAGACCGGGCTCTGGCATTTCTGTTTCCCGTGGAACGGCTTTTTGAGGCCTTTATTGCCCGGGAACTTCGGAAGGAGCTTCAGGATTCCGGGTGGGATTTTTCGGTACAGGACCGGAGCTTTTATCTTTTTGACAGCCCCTCCCGGTTTGCGCTCCGTCCGGACATGGTGATTACCAGGAATGACGGAACCCGCGTGATTCTGGATACGAAGTGGAAGAGTCTCGTCAATGATCCGGGCCGGAATTACGGTATCTCACAAAGCGACATGTATCAGATGTATGTTTATGCAAAAAAATACGACACTCCGGAGGTCTGGCTTGTCTATCCCCTGAACAGGGAGATGCGGGGAATGCGGAGCACGCGGGGTTTGCAGAAAATGACGGACGGGAAAATTCGGGTGATGAAAGGGAGTGAAGAACCGGGGGAAAGCTCCGGCCCCGGTATCATTTCCTTTGAAAGCGGAGACGGTGTCAGAGCCGGAGTCTTTTTTGCGGACATGGCCAGGATCGGAGAGAGCATGCAGGAACTTCGGGAACTTTTGGTAAAACGCGGCAGAACGTGAAACCCTGTGGCAGGGAATGATCCCGGGAAGTAAATGGCGGAAGGCAGGGCGTGATCCTGTGGCAGCCCGAATAGGACCGATGCCGGTGCCGGTACCGCATCTGAGTTTAAAAGTATTTGTATCATAAAATATTTTGTGATGAAACGCATTGTTTTCGGGTGAATGAGGCGGATATTCTTTACAGCGACTTTGTTATGGGATAAGTTTTTCTGGTGCGCTTCATCATGTTCCGTTCCTCCGGATGCGGAGTTTTTCCGGAAGGCGGGAGAGTATGGAAGCAGTCATTTTTTGGTGCCCGTTTTGTGGGAATCAGGTTTTATCAGGGAATATTTTATGGCTGACATCAAGTATGAAATCAAGGAACATATCGGAGTTCTTTCAGAAAACGCCAAGGGCTGGAGGAAGGAGGTAAATCTCATTTCCTGGAATGATGCCGCTCCGAAATACGATATCCGGGACTGGGCTCCGGAGCATGAAAAAATGGGCAAGGGCGTTACCCTTACCGCCAGTGAGGTAGGGGCTCTCAAGGAAGTTCTGGCAAAGATTCCGGGCTGATCCCCGGGAGAGCGGGAATGCGAACCGCATCAAGGAACCCGGGAAGCCGGTTTCGGTATCAGCATTCCTGTGAAAATGAAAGCATCTGAAGCCGGGGCGACGGTACGGCAGTTTCATAACCTGTTCGGTTATTACGGATCTGTTTCCGGGGCGGGTTCGTAATGCAGGTTTTTCAGGACCGGCCGGAGAACTGCCGGGATACTGATACCCTGGCGGGCATTTTTTTCAGTTTCATCGGCCGGTTTTTAACAGACGGCTGAAATTTTCCGAAGTTGCAAAAGACATTTTTTTTACGGAGCGTTCCCCGTGATAAGAACCGAATCAGAGCTGGCAGCTGCATTGTATTCCCGGGGGGATTTATATACCTCGATCGTGTCTTCAGGCTCAGGCGGACATCCTGTACTTGCCGTTCTGATTCTGATCGCGGCGGCTCTTGTCTTTCTGCTGTTACATTTCGTAACTTTCCGTGAAATTTATGCTGTTCAGTATTCTAGGCTCACCGGGGATTATACAGAAGCCGAAGCGAGGGTGCTCAGCGTAAACAAGAGGACATTCAGACGTCAGAAGCACGAATACGGAAGGCACGGCCATAACGGGACGAGAACGGTTACCGAAACCGAGTATACCACCGAGGCGGAGGCACCGGACGGAACGTTCTTTATTTTCAGATCCTCCGAATCATACGGTCGGGAAGGCGACACCTTCCTGGTGAAATATGTCAGAGACCGTCCGGACCTGGCATATGCGGCTGACTACCAGACTTTCAGTATTTTTGTGTCCGGCATGTTCCTGTTTTTCAGCGGTTTTATGATTTTTATCCTGTTTCGGATTTACCGCAGTCATCGACTTGTTCGTGAGGTTCTGGACAGGAATCTTTATCTCCGGGTTTACAAAAACGGCAGGTATGACACCAGGCAGGTCAGGAGCAGGCATCGGCGATATGAGACATATGCTCCGTATTACCAGTACACGCTTCCGAACGGCAATCAGATACAGTTCCGGGGCAGATGGTCACAGAACAATCCTGAAGAGGATGCCGGCAATGAATACAGGGTGTACATGCTGGAACCGGAGAACCCGAATAACCAAAAATTCTTTATTCTGGAGGTTCCTGATTCACCGTCTTAATCAGACCGGTGCGGGCCAGGAAATCCCGGCGACAGTTCTGTTTTCGCGGGTTCGCAAAAGATCGGAGCGTGATGGCTGGGATGTACGGTGGCCGGGAAGTCAGACGGTTACTTTCAGACTGTTTGGGCGGGGTGGTATTTTTTGCAGTTTTGATTAATCTCCGGATGCGTATTCCCTTTCGCCTGCAGTTGTCACGGCCGCTTTGTTTTCCTGGTGTCTTTGTTTCATCTTGCTCTTATGTCAGAGGTTGGATATGTTGGAAAATGGTTTGTACGAGGAACTTATTAACCGCATTATCGAAAAAGAATTGGATAATGGACGGCAGATAGTTAAAACAAAAGAGCTTGATGACGAGGATTCCTCAAGGATTCTGTCCCGGTATGTGGCTCAGGTTGCGGAACTGGGGCTCAGAAACTGCAAGGGCGGATTACCGGACAAAATTCAGCTGACGAACAGCATTATTCGGAAAATCCGAAATCAGACGGATAATGCTCTCATTGATGACTACTGCGTTGTCACAGTCAGCGGCAGGAATCCGGAGAATCCCAAAGTGGAGCAGCTCCTTTCAGTTAGGGATAAAACAAACAGCATTGCGGTAATCAGTGATGTTGAAGAAGTAAGACCTTTGACTTCCCTTTCGGAATCAACCCTTTTTACCGGTGCTGCCAACGAACCCCAGATGTTTGCCGAGCTTCAGAAGGAAATCGGATCCTCGGACAGAATTGATATGATAGTCTCCTTCATCAAATGGACCGGCATCCGTTTGATAATTGAGCAGCTCAGATCTTTTACTGAAAAGGGCGGAAAGCTCAGGATCATCACAACCTCCTACATGGGAGTTACCGAAACAAAGGCCATAGAAGAGCTTGCCGGTCTTTCCAATACCGAGATAAAAATCTGTTATGAGACCAGAAATATCGGACTTCATGCCAAATCGTACATCTTTTACCGGAATACCGGCTTTTCCACTGCCTATATCGGTTCTTCAAACCTTACCTCAAAGGCGGTTACCAGCGGATTGGAATGGAATTTAAAGATTACCCTGAAGGAGCTTCCGGAAACCTTTGCCAAGATTCAGGAAACCTTTGATATCTACTGGAATTCCGAGATATTTGAGACATATTCGCCCGGGGATGCTGAGAAGCTGACTCAGGCTCTCAGAGCCGAGCGTTCATCAAAGAATGACAAGCTTTCGGAAGCCATCTATAGTTTTGATGTTAAGCCTTATTACTACCAGCAGGAAATCCTCGACAAATTGGAAGCGGAGCGGGAAGTGCGCGGTTTTTTCCGGAATCTGGTGGTGGCAGCGACAGGTACCGGGAAAACAGTGATATCCGCATTGGATTATCGGAACTTCTGCCGAAAACAGGGGGGCGGCAGCAAACCGAAGCTTCTTTTTGTGGCTCACCGGGAGGAAATTCTTCGTCAGAGCATGGGTACCTTCAGAGCGGTACTCAGGGATGCGAATTTTGGAGAGCTTTTAGTAGGAACCAGTGTTCCCGATTCCCTGGACTACCTTTTTGTTTCAATTCAAAGTTTGAATTCCAAAAACCTGACGGAGTATATAACCTCAGATTACTACGATTATATTGTGGTTGATGAATTTCATCATGCGGCGGCCCCGTCATATCAAAAGCTGCTTAATTATTTTAATCCGCGAATTTTGCTTGGACTTACAGCCACTCCGGAACGAATGGATGGCGGTAATATTCTGAAATATTTCAATAACAGAATTGCCGCTGAAATCAGGCTTCCTGAAGCTATTGCCAAAGGATTGCTGTGTCCCTTTCAGTATTTCGGGGTAACAGATGATGTTGATTTGAGCAAAATAAAATGGACCTCCGGCGGTTATGACAAACAGGAACTTTCAAATGTTTTTTCATTAAAAACTGAAGTTGCCAATCGTCGCGCCGAGGCGATTCTGAGAAGTTTTAGATATTATGCAGAGGATTTGTCCCGGGTAAAGGGATTGGGTTTTTGTGTTTCCGTTCAGCACGCAGAATTCATGTCCGATTTTTTCAGTCAGCACGGAATCCCGTCACTATGTTTGACAGGAAACAGTGAAGCTGATACGAGAAGTAATGCCAAAGCATTATTGCAGAGCGGGGAGATAACATTTATTTTTGTTGTCGATATCTACAACGAAGGCGTTGATATCCCGGAGGTTAATACCATACTGTTTCTGCGTCCGACAGAATCCCTGACGGTGTTTTTGCAGCAGATGGGCCGCGGACTGCGCCTTGCCGACAACAAGGATTGCCTGACTGTTCTTGACTTTATCGGCCAGGCTAATCAGAGGTACAACTTTGAGGACAAGTTTCTGGCGTTGCTTTCCAGGACCAGAAAGGGAATCACAACCGAAATCAAAAACGGTTTCTCCTCTGTCCCCAAGGGGTGTTATATCAAACTTGAAAAGGTGGCGGCCGAGTATGTGCTAAACAATATCAGGCAGTCATACAGCAGTGCCAGAGGTCTTTCTTCAAGACTTGCCAGTTTTGAGGAGGATTCCGGTCAAAAGCTTACCATGACAAATTTCCTGGACTACTATCATATGAGCCCCAAGCTTTTGTACAAAGGAAAAACATCGTTTTCGCGATTGGTAGCCATATCAAGGGATCAGGATGTTTCAGATGAAATACTGGATGGTAAATGCTGGTACAGACTTGCAGGAATAAATTCCAGAAGGTGGATCCATTTTTTGCTGAAGCTGCTTCCTGATTTAAGTTCCGATTTGCATTCGTTGGATAACATGACTGCTTCTGAAAAACGAATGTTCAGAATGTTCTGTTATACTCTATGGGATCTTAAACAGGATGATTTTGCTGATGGAACTGTAGTTAACAGAATTTCAGAACTTGTAAACAACAATTCTGAATTGAGAGAAATTATTGAACTATTGCAATATAACCTGAATCGCATTGATTTTGTTGATAAAGCGGTTCTTGATAATTCTGATATCCCTTTGGATTTGCATTGTTCTTATTCCAGGGATCAGATTTTAGTTGCCATGGATGACTTGGCTCCTCGTAATATGCGGGAAGGGGTTAAGTATTTTGAAAGGTTTAAGACTGATGTTTTTCTGATAACGTTAGATAAATCTGAAAAGGAATATTCCCCGTCAACCAGGTATCAGGATTATTCGATAAATGAAAATCTTTTTCACTGGCAGAGCCAGAGCACCACATCGGCTGAATCATCAACCGGACAGAGGTACATCAATCAGGATAAAACAGGAAATACCGTTCTCCTGTTTGTCAGAAATGCCAAATCCAGCAGGGTAGCTTCGTTCTTTACGGAGAACTATACTTTTCTGGGCCGGGCTCACTATGTTTCGCATACCGGAAGCCGTCCCATGAACGTTATCTGGAAGCTCGAAGAACCGGTACCTCCGAAATTCCTTAAGACTACCAGCAAGCTGATGGTGGGATAGGGAGCCTGAGGCTGTTTCGGGCCAGGACGAGAATCAGAAAAGATAGTCAGATATCAGAGGAATTCAAAACCGGGATCGATACCGCTTACCAACGAAGCTTCGTTTTGAAATTTGTGAACCAAAAAAAGGGCCTCGACTGAGGTCCTTGTTCGGTGAAGATTTAAATAGTGAAATGAAATCACCAGCGGGTTATGCCGAAATTGTTAGAATTGCATGCGGACAGGGCCGTTATTTTTGTGAAATTGTCTTCATAGCCCATTTCTATGTATTTAATATTCCTATATGGGGGTTCGTAGTAATAAAATAGTTCATCTTCAGGGTAAATGATTGGTTTTCCAAGAAGTTCACGAAGCTTGTTAAAAGCCATGTCCTCATCTTCGTCAACCAAGCTGTAAATTTTTCCGAGAGTTGAATCCGAAAGCATTGCCCTGACTTCATACAGTATTTCAAAGGCTACAGCCCCATAATGCTGATTATACGTTTCGATGACTTTTTGACCTTCCTCGGTGTGGCATTCTCCGGGATGTTTCCAGCAAACGATAGCATCGGGAAATTCTTCGGCATACGCCTTGTATTTTTCACTGAATTCAAGCATGATGAACTTCCTTGTTAACACCAGACAATAAATGCTTAAAAAGTCAAAAACTTAAGCTGACAATTACGCCGCTTCGATTAATCATTATACAAAACAAGGATTTTCAATCCCGGAAAAAAAGATGCGAACATGATTCGCAGTATTTTCCACATCGATGTTAACTTCGGTTCATCATCATTATTTTAAAAATCAGAGTTGCTGCTGTATCTTTTCCGCAAAACGGAAAAGGGGCGGAAAGCCGGATGAGGAGATGTCATTCATTTATTATGAAAGAAGGAGAACGGATTGGCGGGAAAAATGACGACCGTAACAGAATCACGGTCGTCAAAGGTATTCGTTTGTTTTTTTGGGCCATGCCCGTTTATCGGTTCAAAAAAACTGGAGGTCTTTAATGTTAAAGGACTCTGTCAGGTTTTGGCTGACTCTTACGCCTCTGTCCGTTTTCTCCCTGCCATTGCCGGAATCAGCACCCGTCCGTCACTTCATAGACAATCGGGAAGGACTCGGTTTTCGGGACATAGTACCGGTAGAATACCCCGCAGGCATTGGGGGAGTGAATGTACTTCGCCCGGCTGCTTACGAAGGTGAAATCCGAGGGTACGGTATCTCCCCTGATTCTGATGTAGCTCCATTCCCCGGGGCCCGGAGATGAGATTTCGAAGTTCTCGTCAAAGTCCTGAATGATTTTGGACATGCCGGTGTAGTTGCCGCAGCAGATGGCGGGAAAGCCGTTTTCAATCCTGAGAAGATTGTCGCTGCTGCAGGTTGTGGCATCGCCGCCGCTGAGACAGAGGTTTCCGGAAGAGTGTTCCATGCCGTTGATGATGGCCTTGGTGTGCACCAGATGCAGGGCGCTTTTGAGGGCGCCTTTCAGTGCCATAACCTTGGCCGCGCGGGCATCGCTCTGAAGATTCATGAATTTCGGAGCCGCGGAAGCTGCCAGAATCCCGAGAATGACAATTACGACCACGAGCTCAATCAGTGTAAAACCGGTGTTTTGCCTTTTCATGGAGTGCCTCCCGCATCTGTTGCCGTATTCAGTGGCGTTCCCTTTTGTCAGTGTTCCAAAGAACATTCCGTATCTGTTCATATTTTCTCATTCCGATTGCCTGCCACCCAGACGGAATGTTTTAAATTTGACGTCGCATCAAGATATATATTTTCTATTCTCAAAAACAAGGAAAACGTTTACATTGCTATAAAACAAAGGTGCTTCTAAGCAGTGCCAATCCTCCCTGAAACGGGAATTCGGAAATCCGAATCATTCTTTCCGCGAAGTTTTGGGAACCCGGACAAATATGACGTACCGAAAATGGGAAAAAATTGCAAAAATTCCGCAAAATCCCCCGCAAAGCCGATAAATACCTGCGGAAGAACCGGGGTGAATTTGACTTAAACCGTGGTGACTTATACAATGTGTACCGTTTTCGGGAAGGCGGATAGTTGTTTCGGAGGACTGGTTACAGGAAACTCTTCAGACATTCGTCTTCGTGACAGGAATAACAGCAATCCGTACGGTTTAATGCGGTAACAACACCGCCAGATAAAAGATTTTCGATATCATGACTAACAAAATTTACGACACCAGAATCAAGGAAATTACAGATCTTATCCCTCCTGTGGCTCTCATTGAAAAGTATCCCTGCACCGAGAAGTCTGCAAATACCGTTCTGAATGCCAGATCCGCCATTCACGACATTATGACGGGAAAAGATGACCGCCTGGTTGTCATTACCGGTCCCTGCTCCATTCATGATACCAAGGCTGCTCTCGAGTATGCGGAGAAGCTTTCCGTTCTTCGCGACAAGTACAAGGACAATCTGGAAGTTCTCATGCGGGTTTACTTCGAAAAACCGCGTACCACTGTAGGCTGGAAGGGGCTTATCAACGACCCGTACATGGATAACAGCTTTGACATCAACATGGGGCTCAAGATCGGCAGAAAGCTGCTTTTGGACATCAACGAGATGGGCATGCCCTGTGCCACAGAGTACCTGGACGTTCTCACACCGCAGTACCTGGACGAGCTTATCTCCTGGGTGGCCATAGGAGCCCGTACCACCGAATCCCAGGTGCATCGCGAGCTGGCATCCGGGGTTTCCGCTCCCGTAGGCTTCAAGAACGGCACTGACGGCACTGTAAAGGTGGCTGTTGACGCTCTCAAGTCGGCAGCTTCACAGCATACCTTCCTGTCCGTTACCAAGTTCGGCCACAGTGCCATTGTAAAGACTCTCGGCAATGAGGACTGCCATATCATTCTCCGCGGCGGCAGCAGAGGTCCCAACTATGATGCAACCAGCGTGCAGAGCGCTGTGGACGGTCTTGCCAAGGCCGGTCTCCCTGCCAAGGTAATGGTTGACTTCAGTCATGCCAACAGCCATAAGGAGTTCAAGCGTCAGATGGAAGTCTGTACCGATATCTGCAATCAGCTGGCCGGCGGTCAGAACGGCATTTTCGGTGTCATGATTGAAAGCCACCTGGTGGAAGGCCGTCAGGACCTCAAGGAAGGCTGCTCCGATCAGCTGGTTTACGGTCAGAGCATTACCGATGCCTGCATTGGCTGGGATGATACTGCCGTGGCTCTTGAGCAGCTTTCAAAGGCTGTTGAAGCACGCCGTGCTGCCAATGCCAGATAATTTTGATTACCCGGAAGGGGAGCCGAGACTGTTCCCCTTGTTCATGTGAAGCCTACGCTGGTCATCAGGAGAGTAAAAATGGCTCGATATTCACTTGATAAAAACAAGATTAAGATTCTTCTTCTTGAGGGAGTTTCCGAAAGCGCTTTGGAAGTATTTGAAAAGGCCGGATACACCAATGTGGAGTACCAGAAGGGAGCATTGGGGCATGACGAGCTTATAGAGAAAATCAAAGACGTTCACTTTATAGGAATCCGTTCCCGGACCCATCTTACCGAGGATGTGTTTGAGGCTGCTCACAAGCTCTGTGCCGTAGGATGCTTCTGCATCGGCACCAACCAGGTGGACCTGGACGCCGCCCGGGCTCACGGCATTCCGGTTTTCAACGCTCCGTTCTCCAATACCCGTTCCGTTGCCGAGATGGTTACCGGCGAGTATCTGACCCTGATGCGTACCATCCCGGAGAAGAATGCCATTCTTCACAGAGGGGGCTGGGACAAGAGCGCCAAGGGTTCCTATGAGGTTCGCGGCAAGACTCTGGGCATTATCGGCTATGGTCATATCGGTACCCAGGTGGGCATCATTGCCGAAGCTCTGGGGCTCAAGGTTGAGTTCTACGATATTGAGAACAAGCTTGATTTCGGAAATGTCCGCCAGGTTGAGACTCTGGATGAGCTGTATGCTCATGCCGATATCATTACTCTCCACGTTCCGGACAATCCTACCACCAGAAACATGATTAATGCCGAATCCTTCAGCAAGATGAAGGACGGGGTAATCTTTATCAATGCCGCCAGAGGGGCCGTTGTTGATATTGATGCCCTGGTGGATGCCCTCAGGAGCGGAAAGGTCGGCGGCGCTGCCATTGACGTGTATCCGAAGGAGCCGGCAAAGAACGGGGATCCTTTTGAATCTCCGCTGACGCAGTTTGACAATGTGATTCTGACCCCGCATATCGGCGGTTCCACCAAGGAAGCACAGACCAATATCGGTATTGAGGTGGCCAACAAGCTGGCTACCTATTCCGATAACGGTTCCACTCTTTCTGCCGTTAATTTCCCGCAGGTTTCGCTGCCGGTTCAGGGAAATGTCAGCCGTCTTCTGCACATTCACAAGAATGTTCCGGGAATTCTCAAGCAGATCAACCAGATCATGGCCGAGAGAAATATCGGTGTGGCTTCCCAGTACCTCCAGACCTTGCCGGATATCGGCTATGTGGTAATGGATGTGGTTACCGACGATGCCGAGGAGATTCTCCAGGAATTCAAGAAGATTCCGGGAACCCTGAAGGCCCGTATTCTGCTGTAAGGGCGTTTTCTTTCCTGCCGCAGCAGGGATTTTAAATGAAAGAAGGTCGGTATTGTCCGGCCTTTTTTCATACAGATGTAGTGAGCCTTATTTTTTAGTCAGAGGCTCATGAGAAGTTAAGGGTGAAATTTCACTATGGAAAATGATCTGGTGCTGGTTGCCATTGACAAGGTAATGAGCGGTAAACATTCCTATTGCAAATTTCTTTCGGCTGATGACTGCGGTGAGAACGGAGTTTATGAAACGGGAATTCTTCTCGCTCGATGTGTCCTCGATTTGTTTTTTACAGGGGAGGATTTTCATAATCATATTCTCGATAAAGAGATTCAGGTGCGATGTCAAAATGAGATAACGGCTACCTGTCGCGTTAAGCGGGATAGCAAAACCAATGAATTGAGGTTGTGGAATTGCGATAGCGGTTTTCCATACATGAGTCCTGAATTTATTGGAGCTTTGTTTATTCTGATAAAGTTATCTGAAAGTTGTTATGAAGCTTTCGTTCTCAATACCGATGCTGAAATTCAGGAATTTCTTGGTACGTTCGGGATGACTCCGGCAGAGACCAACAGAATCATTGAATTGGCTTGAGTGTCAAAATGGGTGGAGAACCGGCGCATTAAGGCACTCTGTTTACCAAATGTTGCCAACTCTGCAATATTTGGAGATGATTGTCCCCCGACATCAAAAAGTCGGCTATCATAGCTTTTGTCTGTCAGGAAATGACAGTTTTTTGCTTTTGGGTTCTTAAGGTGTTCCCCGGAACAGACTTTGATTTAACCGGAGTTATTATGTCAGGAATTCAGATTAAGATTTATCCTGCCGGCCAGGGCAGACAGATTTACCGGGTTATCGCTGTTAATCCCAAAAAAGCGACATTTGAGGATTTGTGCTATTACCTGCTGTACACTTTTGATTTGTATGATTACATGTTCCACATGTACCGCTTTGTTTTTGGGAGAAAGCTCTATGGCCAACGATCTCCTGAAATCGAGAGGAACGGCAGAGACATGAAGCGGACTATCGGCAGTGTAGTTCTTCCGAAGTCATTCCTGTTTCATTACGACTACATTGTAGACCGGGCGTTTGTGATAACCATTATGAAAACCCCTATAAGGGGGTTATCGATGCGGAGAGTGGCATTATAGAGCTTAAGTCCGTCGGTGAATATCAGGCATATCCCGACTACGATGATGACGAAGATGAAGAAAACGAAGAAAACGAAAAAAACGAAAAAGAGTAATCTGTGTCCCGGAAGCGGTCGGTTTTCCTGAATCAGGTTCCGTTCGTTATCCGGCGGCTAAGGTTCTGCCGTGCTTTTCTGTCAGAAGGGTGGCGTTCGTTATTTTTTTCTGCAGGCTCGGAGGAATACTCATGGCGTCAGACGTGTTCAAAAGATTATTTCTGTCTGCGGCAGCAGCCGGGGTTCTTTTTCTTTCCGGTTGCGGGGATCCCGTGCTGGATCTTTCCGGTTCGGATCAGGAGAATGCCGTAAGACTGGCTGAATTCCTGAAACACTACCCGGAGCCGGATCGGGTTCTTGTTATGGGCTGGATTGCCGCCGACACGACTCGCGCCCTGGAAAAAATCAACGGCAAAAAGGCTTCCGAGGTTCTGCAAATTGTCGACGGGGAATGGAAAAAACTCTACTCCGGAGAAATTGTCAATGCCCGGGAGATATACCGCTGGGCAGAATCTGACAAGGTTCCCGTTTTCGGAATGAAGGAGTTTCAGGATCTGTGCGATAACGGAATTCCTCCGTCAGAAACCACCGATTCCCATGATCGGAACAGAGTCCGGATCGAAACCGGAAAACGACTTTACCGGAATTTTCAGGTGACGTGCCGTCTTTCTGGAAACGGGAAGAACGAGGTTCTTCTTTCTCTTGGCAATAATTCGGAAATGCCGTTCAGCAGAGGAGCGATCAGATCCGGGGATGCTTTTGTGGAGTTTTCGGTTCCCGGGGGAATTCCTCAGGGAAAGTATTCCGAGCTTTCTTTCCGGAATGCCGCCCTGGTCAGGAGTGTTTCTGCCGGAAATGAGTGCGTTCCCGTGTACATGGAATTTCTTGATCAGGAGAACCGCAAGAATTTCCATCTTGACTACTACGCTCCGGGAAATGCGGCAGGCCCCGCGGAGCTGGATGATTATGAGGAATTCCGCAGGACTGCGCTGGCGGAAATCAACGGCAGCTACAATCGGTCTGAGGCAATCCGGGAACTCTGCGACATGAGCCGGAATGTCAGAGCCAGAACCGGTGAGGCCGTAAAGGCGTTTACCGTCGCATATCCCGCAGAACAGGAGGACAGCGCAAAATGAAAACTCCGCCCCTTAAAAGATTCTCCTGCGCTTTGGCGCTATTCGGGTGTACCGCGTTTTCTCCGGCCGCGGCTTTCGGCGATTTTTCCTTCGGGGATGTGGACGACATCGATGATGCCGTCCGGCTGGAATCGGCGATTTATGCCACGCTTCCCGAAGCCCGTCTCAGCAAATTCGAGGGCTATTATGTCCTAAGACTGGTGGCGGTGGCGCTGTCCGGAAACCCCGCGCTTCAGAAGCACTACTATAAATCGCTGACCTGTGCGGCCGCGGGGTTCCATGAGGCGCTCCGGCACACTACAGCCCCGAGCCTGATGGCGGCCTTCAAACAGGCTCACACCGAAAGGGCGAACCGGTACCGTCCGGCTCTTGACAAAAAGATTGCCGCTGCGGAGGACGTCCGTAAAACCATAGACGAGAGCAAAAAGCTTTCCGAAATGATTCAGCATGCGGCATCCCTGACTGCCAGGGAGCTTCCTGAGGATGTGATTCTCAGGAAATATGTCCGGAGCAAGCTTGACTCCTTCAGGGTTGCAGCGGCAGAAGCCACCGGGAAACCCGGGGCTCTCGGGCTGACCTTTGCCAACAATACCGGAAACATCGCGGTTCGGGAGGTGACGCTTCAGGTAAGGATAATGGCCAAAGGACGTGAGGAGCCGCTTTTTGCAGGCGGCAGACTCGTTCACGGTTTTTCCCGGGAGCTCAATCCCGGTGATGAAAGAACTGAAACGGTTACCTGTTCTCCGGAATGTCAGGAGGCGCTCCGAAATCCGGATGCCTTCCCGGAGGTCACGGTTCTGACCCTTAACGGCCATCCTGTCGGCGATTACCGCTCTGTCAGCCTTTCCGCAGGTCATGAATGGGATACCGGCAGTGCGGATCAGCATCTGAAAACCTATCTTGGTGAGACTTTGCCCGGCATCAGGTCGGAACTGGACAAAACCGCCGCGGCATACGACGATTTTATGAAGTCCCGGAGCCGCTAGTTCTGTGTTCTGATTATCGTCGCCCTGTACCACCCGCTTTGTACCCGCCTGGTCCTGCTGAGATGTCTGTTATGAAGATTATGTTTGCCAAAGGATATGTCTGTAACGACAGGGAATGCATGAATATTGAGTACCGGAAGGATACCAGAAGGAAACGTGCAAGGGTGTGGGTGGTTATTGCCCATACGAAGGAGATGGGCCGCCTCAGAAATCAACAGCAGATTCGTATCGCATTTTCTGAATGATCCCGCCACCGATTACAGCTCTTTGAATGTTGCCGCCGTGTTTGACGATCTTCTGACCCGGCGTTCCGGAATAAGCGCCTCCGGGGCCGTGCCGGACACTGCCCCCGGGAGCCCGGCGAAGCAGGCAGGGGATGCTCAGGTTCATTCCTGATGATTAGAAAAGCAGCATTATCGGATCCCTTCGGGACAGATTCAGATGAATCCCGGTACCGCTCCCGAAGATCACGGTGATTCGCCGGGAATTTTCCCCTTTTTTCGCATCCGCGCTGCACCGGTGCTTATCCTGTCCGTTTTTCCTGTTTCCGGCTTCCTGCTGTTTTCTCATCAGTTTTTCAGAAGGTAGTGGAATTTCCGGTGTTTCGGAAACCATTTCTTCTGATTTCCTTGCCGGCAACGTCCTGAAGATGCTTTGTCATGGCCTTTTCGAGATGTCATGAAGTCGCCGCCGTCACGCCTGACAGTAAACCTTGCAGTATTTTTGTTCTCGTACGAATGGTGATTTTCTAAAATAAAAAAGATTACTGCGTTTCTATTTTAACTTGACAAACAGTATATAAAATAGTATCATATGTTATGTAAGCCGAACGGGTCAAAAATCAGCGCTGCCGGATGGGAGCATTCCACTCTCCGCAGATTGCTTAACGGAGATTTTCAGAGGCGGGCTTTTACGGGGCGGGAACGGAAACGGATTTTCCGGCCCGGATCCGAAAATGAGGGCTTTCCCGGGGCAGGGGAATCCGTGAATGATGTTTCCGACCCGGTTTTCTGTCTCAGCGCCGCGGAGACGGAGCGGTATTTCGGGAGTGCTGACGGAAGAAGGTGCCTTCCGACTGCCTTTGCCATGCGGGATGGCTGTGGCTCGCAATATGACAAGGAAAGCAGGTACTGCTGGTGGTGGCTTAGGAACGGAGGACGGGATGCTTCCTCAAAGGTTCCCGAACCCTGCCATGCCGCCGTTGTGGATCCCGATGGCAATATTGATTATGACGGTTTCAGTGTAAGCCAAAGAAGGATTTCCGTGAGGCCGGCCATAAGGGTAATCCTGAACTGACAGATGAGGTTAACCCCGGCAGGACATTTTCCGTTCGGCCTTCGGGGAAATGATTTCAGTAACGGTTCTATTCGGGGGCAGAGTCCGGTTTGGTGTTATTACGGGCTCTGATTCGTTTCCCTTCCCTCATAAATTTCGGACACAGGAGGATATGGAGATGTCAGATGCAGAATTGTCCGTTACGCCGGATACTGCCGGCATTCCGGTTCAAAAAGGCGATATAGTTACGTTCGGCCGGTTTCCTTATTGGGGAGAAAAGGATCGGACTCCTGTTGAATGGCTGGTTTTGGATATTACGGAGGAAACTTTCGGAAAACGTCGGGTTCCCGTGGCGCTTCTGATAAGCAGGTACGGCCTCTTTCAGCATGTCTATCATGTGTGCGGATGTGACGGAACAATTACCTGGGAATTTTCCCATCTCAGAAAATGGCTGAACCGGAACTTTGTCAGAATGACGTTTTCCGGCAGGGAGCGGCAGCTCATTTTCCGGTCCCGGCTTAAAAATGAAGGCAATCCCGAGCCGCAGCCGATCTGGATGGCTCCTCCGGAAAGGGATACCTGGGATCGGGTGTTCTGTCTCAGTCCGGAAGAGGCGGAACGCTATTTTGCCGGCGACAGCATGAGGTCCTGCCGTCCCACGCCGTATGCAGTCAGTCATGGATCCTTCACGGACAGGGTAGGGAACTGTTTCTGGTGGCTCCGGGCTCCCGGGGATAACCCGCACTACGCCGCCTGTGTCAGGGCTGACGGTTCTCTTTATTTTCTGGGGTTCCGGATCTGGCTTAAGGATGCCACAGTTCGGCCGGCCCTGAGAATCATGCTGCTTCCCGAAAGCGGGTACTGTCAGAGAGTGGATTCTCCGGAACCGGAAATTCTCCGGGAGCTTGTGTGGCGCCGAAAAGGAAGAATTTCGGTCAGGAGAGGCGATTACGGAATCAGGAGACGGAAACAGGGACATTTTTAAAAATGACGGGAAAGTGAGTTTTCGGTTTGCCGGAAAGAGTGGCGGAACGTTAATCCCGGATGGCATGGCAGGACACCACCGGGAAAATTTCAGGCGGAATCCGGAAATTCGTGAGACACGGAAGGGGGTTAAAATGAACGGAGCGGCATTCTGCGGAGAAGGGCTTCATATCGATTTAAGGATGAGAACCATAGCGTACGGGAGCCGGCCGCCCCCGGGTGAAGTCTGCGACTGTGAATCCCGTCAATTTCCGGAATTGTGCCCGGAGATGAACGAGCGGTTTTTAAGGGGGATAAGAGTGTGGTCGCTGTTCAGACTGCCGCGGTATTCCGGCAAAAAAAAACGGTTTCGGTTAGCGGATGTTTTCAGGCCGAAGAGGGGCGGAATGTACAGATCGGAAAATGACTGGCGGCAGATACTTAATCAGGTGGGACGGCTGTCCCGGATGATGGATGATTATTACATGGATGGAACGTTTGTCGTTCTCGAACAGTACGATGTTCTGAGAAGTCAGATGGCAGATACGGTACACAGAAATCTTGCCGGAAGCCTGATGGTTGAAGATTCTGCAAGACAGGTCTTTTCCGGCGAGGTTTTTAATGCTGTCATGGAAACGGATTCGCCGTTCCGGATCTGTTACCGGAATAACCTGAATGAGATCCTGGACAGATTTTTTGAATACATGGAGTCCATGTATACCGGGGACGGAGAGCCTGAAGATTCGCCTTACATAAGGACAAAGATTCCTGATGAACAAATGAAGCTGGTGATTGACGAATGTCTCAGCCGGTATATTCCCGAGGCTTTTCATCCCGGGATAAACGGCAGATTGGTAATTCTGACTGAAGGAGTGCTTGACTGCAATGACATCCTGTTTGTCATGGAAAGGGCGAAGGGGCTGAAGCGTACCTATTCTCCGGTGTCAGCAGACGTTGTCGCACTGGCAGTGACTGCTCCGGTAACTCTGGAATCCCCCGTCCGGAAGAGACTCCGTACCGGTTCTCATGCGTATTCTCATGCGGCTTGTGAAGAATGACGCTGATGCTGCCGGGAAAAGTCTCAGAAATCAGATAACTTTTTCCGGCTCCTGTTAAGATTCGGCTGTGTTTTTCTCCCGGCCCCGGCAATCTGATACCTGATGACGATGTGCCGAATATTCCGCTGTTTATGGCTGATGAAACGGATCGTCTGACAGTCCCGGGGCCGGAGAAGAAGAGGTGGTCGGATTTTCTTCTGTTCGGGATTCCGTAATGGTATTCTGAGCTTCCGAATAACGGTACAATACGCATGGCCCGCAAACTCGGGCGATGTTGGCGGTGCCGGCCATTTCCGTGGCAGGAACGCAATTTTGGAGAAAAACTGACCATGCAGAATCGCTTTTATTATTTCCGGGAGGCTTCCGATGTCCGATAACAGCAATCATAATCAGGGCGGACGGCCGCTTCCTGGCGCAGCTTCGTCTCCCGCGGCGTCCGCAGGATCTCCTGCCGCGGCAGTTTCTTCCGACTCTCCCTGGCGGCGCCGGATTATTATAGCCGCCCTGGTCACGGGTATCGGCACCCTGGTCAGCATGGGAATACGGGAGGGTATGACCGAGACCGTTTATCCTGAAGCAGGGGCTTCTAAGTACTTTTACGTTCAGGACTACAGCGGGGTATGGTCCGAAGCTGCCGAGAAATACATATTTGACGAGGCGGTAAAGCTTAATAAGGCCACCACGGCCCAGATTGTGGTCATGAGCGTTCCCGGAACCGGATCGGATACTCTGGAATCCTACAGCCTCAGGACTGCCAATACGCTGGGCATTGGTTCAAAGGAGAAGGACAACGGCATTCTGATCCTGTTTACCACCGATTTACCCCATGTTCGCATGGAGGTGGGCAAGGGGCTGGAGGGAGCCATTCCTGATGCCAGGGCGGGACGCATGCTGGATGACTATGCCGTGGATGCCAAGAATAACCGCCGCTGGAACGAGGCTGCCATGAACACCTTCACGGCCGCAGCCGAGGCTGTCTATCAGGAAAGCGGCAGGAATGCTCCGGAATCGCTGCATTTTGTCAGGGAGGTTCCCGAGGGACAGCAGGGGGCCACCTTTGGCGACCTCAGGCTTCCGGAAGGCCGGCCCGTTACCGCTGATGAGGATTTTCCGACGCGGCTTCTTAACGGTTTCTGCGCTTTTCTGGGGCTTTTGATACTGTTCCTCCCTTTTTATCTTGTATACCGTTATTTCAGGAATCTGTTTTCCGGCGGCAGCAGTTATTCAGGGAGCGATTACAGTTCCGGAACCGGGTACAGAAACACCCGGAGATCATCCGGACACAGCAGCCGGAGCAGTTCCTCGGGCAGCAGTCATCGCGGGGGCGGCGGCGGTTTTCGGGGTGGCGGTGCCAGCCGCTGATCAGAATTCCCCGGGAACTGTCGTTTTGGGGAGGGAATGCAGCGGAAACGGAGGCGGAACTGCTTTTCCGAAACTTTGCGGATTAGCCGTATTTCCGATCTCCTTTTTCTGAGGGATGCTTCCCGGAACAGTTACCGTTCCGGATCCTCGGCCCGGGTGCGGTATTTTTGGGAAAGTCCGGTATCGGCTTTGATTCCGGATTTTTCGTCTCCGTTTTCATAGATGCCGGCCAGAAGACTGCAGGATTCGGTGTCCGACAGAGAGCAGGCCTTTTCCAGAAAAGACAGAGCGACTTTGGGATCCCGGGGAACAGATTTTCCTTTCAGAAAAAGCTCTCCCAGCTGTCCGCAGGCCCGGGAGTTATCAAGCCCGCAGGATTTCCGGAGGAGGGGAAGATACCGGTCAGTGTTCCCGCTGTCCTGTTTGCGGTATATCCTGGCCAGTTCCGTGCACGCCGAAGCGGAATTGCCGTCGCAGGCTTTTTTCAGCCAGGCATAAACCTGTTCGAATTCCGGTTCCCGGGGGCGGTAGCGACTTTCATAAATGAGTCCCAGGGATTCGCAGGCTGACATTCTGCCGCTGTTGCAGAAGCCTTCAAGAAACCTCCTTGCGTTGTCAAGACAACCGACAGCAGGGTGATATCCCCCGTTTTCGGCCACATATTCGCAGAATTCTCCGGAGCGGGAGTAAAGGCTGATGGCAAGATCGCAGCCGGCGTCGGTTTTGAGAGTACAGGCCCTCCGGTAAAAGGCGATGGCTTTGTCAAAGTCAGGTACATCGCCGTCCGTGTCTCCGCTGACTTCCGCTCCGCCGTAATAACGTCCCATGACAAGGCAGGCTTCGGCGGAGGAGAGGACGCATGCTTTCAGAAAATATTCTGCGGCCTTCTCAAAGTTGTCCTCATCGCAGATTTTGAAATACCTGCTGCCAGGGTTACCGGCAATGGGGCAGAGCTCCTTTCCCCGAGTCAGACATTCCTCTTGGTCCCGGCAGATGGCAGCCCGGGCGGATCCGGTCAGGAGGATCAGTACAGCCAGAAGCACGAATCTGAGAATTCCTGAAATCATGACTTTTCTCCCGAAAGAAATAAGCTGAATTGATTAAAACCCATCATATCAGCAGAAGCAATGTCTAAACCGGATTTTCTGGCGCGGCTTTCGGGATTATGCCCTGCAATGCTTCACAAAGTCTTATTACACAAAGCCTGATTAGGTTCCAATAAGTAGTGCCAATTTTGTGGTTGAGCGAAAACAACTGCAACTCGGTTACGCCGCCACTGCTCTTCACTGTTACATTACCCATCTTTTTCAGCAGGCTATGTCTTTGTTTATGAATATCTCTGAGGATGGTTTCAATTGTTACGAAGGGACGATCATTTGCGGGAATGATGAACTGGCTGAATGCCGAATGTCAGCTAATCAAGGTTGCAATACCGCAAAGGGGGTACTCTTTGCGGCTCCCTTTTTCAAATACATCATGGATGGGGAAGTGTTGTTGCAATACCGCGAAAGGGCAGAACCCTTTGCGGCGGAAGGAATGCCAGACGGAGACCTTTCCGAAGCCACAGCGTTGCAATACCGCGAAAGGGCAGAACCCTTTGCGGCGCGGAGAAGATGGTGAGGATCGCCAACGAGATCAGAAGAGTTGCAATACCGCGAAAGGCAGAACCCTTTGCGGCTGTTAAAACCCG
>Ga0310695_10005865_pt1 | contig 20928 bp, 12 predicted proteins | sample RumenRJG_04DNA_FD_203882 | JGI IMG/M metagenome (GOLD analysis project Ga0310695, IMG submission 203882) | Bovine rumen microbial communities from Lethbridge, Alberta, Canada - RJG_04 (v2) (version 2) | ecosystem: Host-associated > Mammals > Digestive system > Stomach > Rumen | place: Canada...
GGGCATGTGGGTTGAGACTCAAGACGGCAAGTATCGCGCCTACATATATATCAACTCGCTGAAAAAGACCTCTGGAGGCACCATTAGCATCAAGCGATACAAAATGCACGATTAATACAAAATAGTTATATTCGTTTACAATATCTTTATATCGGATGTAGAGGAATTTCATAACCTTTGCATCCGATAATTGTTTTCAATCGCATTTCCTAAATCATTAAATCAATAAAAAAACAATTCAAAAAATGAAAAAGCTCTGTTTTCTGGTGATGCTCCTCACACTTGGATTCGTCAACTTGTTTGCACAGGATCCTACGGTTGCGCCACCTACTCCGACACTTGCCGCTTCTGAAGTGACCACCATCATGGGTTACTACGGGCAGGCTGAAGGATTTAAACTCTCTGCCTACTCAAAGGCAAAGGCAAGCGACTGCTCTATTATCACAGTCGGAGGTTCTCCAGTATGGAAACTCCCACAGTTCGACTATGCCAAGTTCGACTTCACCTCGCTCGACCTATCCGGTCGCGAGACTATCCACTTCGACTTCTACACTCCTGCCGATGGTATGGCTGGCATGATGAAAATCTCGCTCAACAACGGTACGGCTTCGAATACTCCACAGCAGGTCATGTCAAAAGGCGAGTGGAAATCTGTTGATTTCAGCATCAAGGATGTTTTCGGAAAGAATGGCTTCGACCTCAGTCGCGTCATCCAGCTCGTCTTTGGCGACACCGACCGCACAGAGCAGAAGACCGTTTATATTGGTAATGTCTACGCATACGGAGGCACAGGCGTAGGTGGCAATGGTGGCAATGTTGACCCAACACCAACCCCAGATCCTGAACCAGAACCAGAGCCAACACCAGATGTTACCGACATCCCATCGTTCGCTGTTCCTACACTCGCAGCCGACAACGTCACAACCATCTACGGACATTATGGCAATGCCGCTGGCTTCAAACTCTCTGCATATTCAAAGAACGGAGCCGAGGAAGTAACCATCGGTGGTCAGAAGGCATGGAAGATGCCTAACTTCGACTATGCTAAGTTCGACTTCACTTCGCTCGACCTCTCTGGTCGTGAAACTCTCCACATCGATGTCTATACCGACGCTGCCGGCATGGCTGGTCTGCTGAAGGTTGGTCTGCACAACGGTTCAACACAGTCCAACACTCCTCAGGCTGTCATCAATAAGGGCGCATGGAAATCTCTCGAATTCAATATCAAGGAAGTTTTCGGCAAGAACTCATGGAACCTCACAAAGGTCGTTCAGCTCATCTTCGGTGACACTGACCGCACAGAGCTCAAGACCATCTATATTGGCAATATCTATGCCTATGGTGGCACAGGCGAAGGTGGACAGGAACCTGTCCTCCCTGAGGACGACGGCACCGTGCCAGCACTCGCTGTTCCACAATACGATGCTGCCAACGTTACCTCTATCTACGGACACTATGGCAATGCCCCTGAATTCAAGCTCTCTGCCTACTCAAAGGCAGCCGCATCTGATGTTGTAGAGGTGGCTGCAGGCGAGCAGAAAGCACTCAAATTGCCTCAGTTCGACTATGCAAAGTTCAACTTCTCTGCCCTCGACCTCTCAGGTCGCGACAAACTCCACATCGACCTCTACTCTGCCAACATGGCTGGCATGATGAAGATTGGACTCCACAATGGCGTTAAGCAGTCTAACACTCCACAGGTGATGATGACCATGGGACAGTGGAAGGCCGTAGAAATCGACATGAGCGTGCTCGGTAAGGACAACTATGATCTGACAAATGTCATCCAGCTCATCTTCGGTGACACTGACCGTACAGAGTTGCGCACCGTCTATATCGGTAACATCTTCGCTTATAGCGGTAGCACCGTTTCTCCTGACAACCCTGGCACCGACCCAGAACCGAGCATACTCGGTCCAGCTCCTACTCCAAAGGCTGCTGCCGACGATGATCTATTCTGACCACTATGCAAAGTGGGCAAACTTCGCTCCACAGTCATACTCTGCAGCAACCTTCCAGGAGGTTGTCCTTGCTGAGGGCGACAAGGCGTGGGAAATTTCAAACTTCGACTGGCTCGCATGCAATATCGGCGACCGCAATGTTTCGGCAAAGGGATACTTCCATGTTGACGTGTTCACTCCAACCGATGGCAAACTCGAACAGATAAACTTCGGATTCCAGTACTGGAGCACCGGTCAGCATTATGACGACGACTGGTACACACTCACACCAGGACAGTGGACATCAATCGATATCCCACTTTGGCACTTCGGCGATTTCGACTTCACTCAGTGTAATGTGCTCCGCGTACGTGGCTCTGGCAAGTCAGCAGCAACAAAGATTTATCTCGACAACATCTTCTTCTATGGCGATCCTGAGGATCCTGGCACTGAACCACAGTTCAAGCCTCTCCAGGACGATTCTGACGGCGAACTGCCTGACATGAACACTCCAATGCTTGGTGTGAACCTTGCGAGTGCTTCAGGCGGAAAGGTACCAGGCACCTTCGGACAGGACTATATCTACCCACGCTTCCAGGACCTCTATTACTTCAAGGCAAAAGGCGTTCGTCTTATTCGTTTCCCATTCCGTGCTGCTCGCGTGCTCCACAACCTCGACGATGCTGAACTCGACTATGCCGAAGGAGCAAAGAGCGACATCGCTGCAATGAAGGCAGTCGTTGACGAGGCAGAGCGTCTCGGCATGTGGGTGATGCTCGATGCTCACGATTATTCAGAGCGCACCATCGACGGCGTACAGCATAAGCTCGGCGACGGTGTCTATACCAACGAGAAGTTCGCTCGCATGTGGAAAATGATTGCTGAAGCATTCAAGGACAACAAGAACATCTGGGGTTACGACCTCCAGAACGAGCCAAAGTCAAACACAGCAACACTCCTCGCTGCTTATCAGCCAGCTATCGATGCCATCCGTGAGGTTGACCAGAACGCATTCATCGTGCTCGAGGGTTGCAACTGGGCAAGCGCTTACCAGTGGTCGAAGCCTGCTACCGACAGCAGTTCTAACCTGCCACTCCTTGACCTTGTTGACCCACAGGATAAGCTTGTCTTCCAGGCACACTGCTATTTCGACAGAGATAACTCCGGTACCTATCAGGGCACCTATGATGGCATCGCAACCAATCTCGAGGGCATGAAGACCCGCCTCAAGCCTTTCTATGACACGTTGAAGGCACACAATAAGCGTGGTATCCTTGGCGAGTTCGGTGTTCCTTACAACGGCGCTACCAACTCTGACCCACGCTACATGGACCTGCTCGATGCTACCTTCGACTGGATGATGCAGTACAACCAGTGGGCTACCTACTGGTGTGCAGGTGCAATGTACGAGAGCAATGCACTCTCTTGCCAGCCAGACAAATCGACACTCTACGGTAACTACGCTGTCGAGAAGTCAACCATCAAGGTCATTGAGAAGTATGTGCCAATCTGGGCAAGCAATGTCACTGATGAAATCCAGAGCATTGAGAAGACTCCTGTAGAAAATGGACAGGCGTACAACCTTCAGGGTCAACGCGTACCTGCAACCTACAAGGGTATTGTTATTGTAAATGGTAAAAAGATTGTTAAATAATTTGGATTGATAAGGTGTTGGATATGGGCTAGCCCTAATCCAGCACCTTTTTTTGTTTTCGTCTTCGTTTTCGTTTATTTTTACTACCTTTGCACCATGAACTATCGATTACTACTTCTCACACTCATACTGTTCTCATTTACGTGCGAAGCCTCATTTGCTTTTTCAATAGCGCAGCCTTCTCCCCATAGATGTAGAGATGCCGAAGGTAGAGAGGGTCTTCTCGACTCCCTACGCAACGAGGTGAAAGCATCATTCCTGTCACAGCCTTCTGACACCAGTGCAAAGAGCTGGATTCGCACTCTCCGCCCCGATGGCAGCTGGCCCGACATCGACTACACAGACCAGTCGCGCTCGCTGTGGCAACTTGAAAAACATCTTGACCGCATCATCACTCTCGCCATCTATGCCAACGTTCCCGACGGTTTTCCGTCGGACAAGAAAGCCCTTGATGCTGCAATAAAAGCCCTTCGCTTCTGGTTCAAAGGCAATTATGTCAATCCAAACTGGTGGTATCAGAAAATAGGAATTCCACGCCGACTGCTCACCATAGCCTATCTGCTCGATGAGAACATCCCCGACGAGCTGCGCCCACAGATGGTGCAGGCACTCAGCGCCATCGACTCCGACGACTATCCAGCACGTCCTGGAGGCGACCGCATACAGGTCATCTCTAACCACGCAAAGGTTCTCCTGTGGCAACGCGACGAGATGCGCACAGCCCAGCTGTTTGCAAAAATCGAAAGCGAAGCACAGTTTGCACCCATGGAAGAGACGATGTATGATGCCGCTGGTGGACTGGAAGTGCGCAATGAGCACCGTCCTGCCGGACGCGGATTTCAGTCGGACATGACTTTCCACCATCGTGGCGACCGTGTGGACTGCACCCTTACATACGGCATGGAGGTGCCGGAGTTCTACACCCAGTGGGCTCTTCTGCTCCAGAACACCCCATGGCGATTCAGCGACGAGCACACACGTTTCGTCATTGACTATTATCTTGATGCCGTTCGCTGGCATCTTGTGGGCGACGAACATGTGGAACCGGCAGCCTATAACCGCGAACTGGCACGACCGGGAAAGACGGAGTTCAGTGCGGACGAGGTGCTTCAGCGCCTGCTCATTCTCTGCAATGGCTATCGCGAAGATGAACTGAAGGCATTCGCAACACATGCAAACAACCTGAGCGGAGCACGCTACTTCTGGCAGTCGGACTATTTCGCTTTCAAATCGAAGAGTTATCAGACGGCTGTTCGCATGCATTCACATCGCAATGCCAACCAGGAGTATCCCCACAATAGCGAAGGCATAAAGAATCATTTCCGTGGCGATGGGGCTTGCCACTTCTCGGTCGATGGCAGCGAATACAGCCAGATATGGCCTGTCTTCGACTTCAGTATGGTGCCGGGAACAACCTCGCCACTGCTGACCGAAATGCCTCCGATGAACGAAGTGCAGATGCGACGTTCACCTATCGTATTCTCCGGAGCCATCACCGACCAGCATCTCGGAGCCTGTGGCATGGACTTCAAGAGCTATCGCAACGACCTGCAGGCTCGTAAGTCGTGGTTCTTCTTCGACGAAGGCTACGTATGTCTGGGCACGGGCATCACATCGACGCTTCCCGACACCATTATCACCACCATCGAACAGTCGCGTCTGCCACATCGGGCACGCTACACCCTGATAACCGAAAACCCTGTGATTGAGAGCGAAGGCATGCGTCATGGAGCATGGCGGAACGTTGTGCGCGATGCTGAACATGCCGACAACGAGGCGGCAATGTCGGTCTTATCGCTCGCCATCAACCACGGAGTGAAACCGCAGAATGCGTCATACGCCTATGCCGTGGCACCGCTTTCTACCCCGGAAGACAGAGCGTGGTATAAGGTCATTGCACAGACCGACACTGTGCACGCTGTAGCCAGTACGGATGAAACCATTGCTTTTTGCGTTTTCTTCGAACCGGGAAGCATCGGGATTATGGGGCATAGCATCACCGTCGGAGAACCTTGTATGCTGATGTTCCGCAATGGCAAACGCTACATTTCCGACCCGACGCGCCAGCAATATAGGCTCCATGTCACCTTCGACGGAGAGAGCAAGGAAGTGCGCATCCCAACCTGGCAGTATGCTGGAACCACTGTAGAATTCTAACCAGACATATAGTAAACACTTATCTTTTGTACATAAAACAATATTTTTGCATCGCTTTGTAATATTCTCGTATTATGCTTGCATGTTAATTACTAATTTTGCATCGTGATTTTTCGCCTAACATTATTAGTAACCTCGATACAAAGTGAATACATCAATTACAAAACTCATCATTGCAAGCATATTGTCCATCTTCGTCTTGAACGGACAAGCAACGGGCAGTCCTCGACAATCAGCATGGATTGACGAACAGTTGGACTATTGCAACAGACACATAGATGCCACTTTAGCACAGATAGCAGCAACCGACTCGCTGCCACGAAGCATAAAGAAAGACTGCACACAGTGGGGCAGAATCTCTTATGGCGACTGGACAAGCGGATTCTGGCCAGGCATTCTGTGGTATCGTTATGCAAACAGTCGCACCAAGAACAATCGTCGTGAAGCTGTGCGCTATACGAAGATGCTCAGCAAACTTGTGGTTCCTGAACACAAAGTGGACCACGACATCGGTTTCCAGATAATGTGCAGTTATGGAAATGCATACCGATTCACGCATAATAATAAATATGTACGCACAATGCAGAAGGGAGCACAAAAGCTCGCCGCACTCTACAACCCACGCGTCGGAACCATTCTCTCATGGCCGCACATGATAAAAAGCCAAAACTGGCCGCACAACACCATCATGGACAACATGATGAATCTGGAACTGCTCTTCTTCTGTGCAAAAAATGGTGGACCAAGCGAATACTACGACATAGCTGTCAGCCATGCACGCACAACCATGCTCAACCACTTCCGACCAGACTACACCTGCTATCACGTGGCACTCTACGACAGCATCAGCGGACAATTCATACGTGGATGCACCAACCAGGGATACAGCGACGACAGCTTCTGGGCTCGCGGACAGGCATGGGCAATCTACGGATACACCATGGTTTATCGAGAGACGCGCGACAAGACTTTCCTGCGATTTGTCGAAAATGTTGCCGACGTCTATCTGCGCCGACTCCCAACCGACCTCGTGCCTTACTGGGACTTCGACGATCCTAACATTCCTGATGCTCCGCGCGATGCTTCCGCAGCAGCCATCGTAGCATCAGCACTCATCGAACTCTCACAGCTCGAAGACAACACCGTTAAGGCTGCACAATTCCTCGACAGTGCCACCCAGATGTTGCAAAACCTATCGAGCGCAAACTATCTCAGCCTCGACCACAACCCAGCATTCCTGATGCACTCCACAGGCAACATGCCCGCAAACTACGAAATCGACGCCAGCATCAACTACGCCGATTACTACTACATCGAGGCCCTCACAAGACTCAAAAGTTTAACAAATAAATAAATTAAAAACTAAAAACATTATGAAAAAAATATTTACTTTGATTGCCTTTATGGCAACAGCAATTGCTGCAAATGCTCAGCAGTACCAGTTGTATTCTATATATACTTAAATTAACAAAAAACATTTTTGTATGAAAATCAAACCAGGACAATTTTCGGAGATGCATGTCTGGAGACTTCTCGGATGTGCAACAATGGCCTTTCTCTTAGGGACTGAGAATGTACAGGCTAATCAAATCCCAGAGAAAACTACATCAGTCAATGCCTCGCAGATGATTCAGAGCAAGGCAAAGAAGGTTACCGGTCAGGTGCTTGACTCTAAGGGCGAACCTGTTATCGGTGCAACTGTTGCAGTTGAGGGTACTAATGCAAAAACTATCACCGACATTGATGGTCGTTATTCTATCGAGGTTCCTGGTAGCAATGCAGTATTGACAATCTCGTATGTAGGTTTTGAACCTCAGTCGGTAAGCGTTGGCAACCGTTCTGTCGTTTCTACGACATTAGCAGAAGAAACCAATGAATTGAACGAGATTGTTGTTGTGGGTTATGGTACAATGAAGAAGCGCGACCTCACTGGTTCCATCGCTTCTGTTTCGGCAAAGGATATGCAGGAGATGGCAAATCCTAATGCCCTTCAGGGTTTACAAGGTCGTGTTCCTGGTGTTGTTCTGACAAACAATACAGGTGATCCTCAGGGAAACTTCTCTATCCGTATCCGTGGTAACAACTCTATCAAGGGTTCCAACGATCCTCTTTACATCGTTGACGGAATGCCAATGAATGTTTCTTCAATCAACGCAATGGATATCAAGTCGGTTGAGGTATTGAAGGATGCTTCAGCAACAGCCATCTACGGTTCGCGTGGTGCCAATGGTGTTGTATTGATTACAACCAACACTGGTCAGGAAGGCACTCATGTTTATTATGACGGCTCGTATGGTTGGCAGAGCGTTATGAAGAAGATGGAGATGACCAATGGCATACAGTTTGCCGAGGTTGCAAACGAGATTACCAAAAACGACAAGGGACAGCCATTCTTCTCCGACGAGCAATTAAAGGGCTTTGGTCAGGGTTTCGATTGGCAGGACGCTGTATTCTCATCTGCTCCTATCCAGAACCACAACATCACCGTAAGTACTGGTAACCAGCGTACAAAGGTACTCATCAGTGGTTCTGCAATGCTCCGCGAGGGTATCATCAAGGAAACAGGTTATGACAAGTTCAATATCCGCAGTAACATCAACCACGACATCAACAAGTGGTTCCATGTAGACCTCAACATGGGTTACACAAAGACAAAGGGAAGATCTCACAGCGCATTGAGCGGTGGTAACCGTGGTAACTCTATCCTCAGTGCCACATACTTCACCCCTTCAATTCTTGAACCTTACAATGAGGACGGTTCTTATGCAAACCTCGGAACAGCTTATTCAATCCTCTCAAGTAACCTCTGGAACCCTATCATCCTCATCAACGAGACGGAGAGCATCACGCGTGCAAACCTTTCTAACATTAATCTCGCGGTGACCTACAAACCTTTCAAGGGTTTCTCTTTGAAATCATCGCTCGGTGTTGAGAGCAACGATTACCGTTCTGATTCTTACCGCACATCTGAATACCTGTGGGGTACAAACAGCGGCAGTATCAGTTCTACAACAAACTCGACCATCGTAAACGAGAACATTGCCAATTATTCTGTAGACTTCGGCAAGGATCATAGCCTCAACCTCATGGGCGGTTTCACTTATCAGGAATACCAGGCTCGTGCAGTGAGCGTTTCTGGTTCTGACTTCCTGAGCGATGCTCCTGGCACAGATCAACTTAGTGCTGCTGCTTCATTCGGCACACCATCTTCAAGTTACAGCAAGTGGTCGTTGATGTCATGGTTGGGTCGTGTGAACTACTCATTCAAGGGGCGTTATCTCCTGACAGCAAGTATGCGTGCCGATGGTTCTTCTCGCTACTCTAAGGGCAATAAGTGGGGCTACTTCCCATCAGCAGCGATTGCTTGGCGTATTTCGGAAGAGGAATTCATCAAGAACATCAAGGAAATCTCTAACTTGAAACTTCGCATGGGTTACGGTGAAACTGGTTCTACAGCCATCAGCCCTTATGCTACTTTGAACATGCTCAGTCAGGGCAAGACCCCTATTGGCACATCAGGCGTAAGCACATTCTACGCAGCAAGCACAACCCTCCCTTCTTCACTGAAGTGGGAAACCACATCACAGTGGAATGTAGGTGTTGACCTCGGTTTGTTCGACAACCGCCTGCGAATCACAGCCGACTACTACAGCAAGATGACACGCGACCTCTTGAATAATGTCAGCCTCCCGGGTTCAACTGGCTACAACACAACAATCCGCAACATCGGTAAGATGAGCAACAAGGGATTCGAGTTTGCTATTGACGGCGACATTATCCGCAACAACGACTTTGTATGGACAGCATCAGCAAACATTGCATTCAACAAGAACAAGGTTGTCAAACTCTACAATGGAGAGGATATCTATACAGGTAACCCAGGTCTGGCTTATTGCTCTGACAATATTTCCCTCATACGTGAAGGCGAACCTCTCGGCGTATTCTACACATACACAGAGACTGGCTATGACGAGAATGGTATGCTTACATATCTCGACCGCGATGAGAACGGCACATTGAACAATGACGACAAGACTATCACGGGCGACCCTAACCCTGATTTTACTTATGGTTTCAGCACTAATCTCAGTTATAAGGGATTTGACCTTTCTATCTTCTTCCAGGGAAGCCAGGGTAATGACCTCTATAACATCACAGAATATCAGAATGTGGACTATGCCAACCCTATGAACTACAGCGTAGAAGTTTGGAGAAGCCACTGGAGAGCCGATGCTACAGCAGAGGAAAATGCAGCAGCAAAATATCCAAAACTCACAAGCAAGCAGAGCATCCGTGTTTCTGACCGTTTCGTAGAAGATGGTTCATACCTTCGCCTTAAGAACATTTCGCTCGGTTACAATATCCCAGTGAAGAAGATTGGTATCTACCAATACCTGAAAGCTGCAAAGGTTTATGTCAGTGCACAGAACCTCCTCACCATCACAGGTTACTCAGGTCTAAACCCAGAAATCAGTTCTTGGGGTAACGACACTCAGAGCGGTTATGACTTCCTGACATACCCTGCTGTTAAAACATTTACTATTGGTGCTAAGTTAGAATTTTAAAAAACTCGAGATATTATGAAAAAGATTATATTTGCATTAATTCTTGGAACTGCACTCGTGTCATCATGCAACGAATGGCTCGATGAGAATCCAAAGTCAGTTGCTGCCGAAACATTCTACAACACCCCAGAAGAGGCTGACGCAGCCGTTTTGGCACCGTTGAACAAGTTCCGCAGCAATTTCAACAACATGGAATTCTGCACAATGCAGGAAGCATGTGCCGATTATTCATATGGTCGTGGTTCGTGGACAGAAATCAGCGAATACTACGGCTTCAAAACAGCAAGTAATGTGACACGCGCTGGTGGTGTTTGGGATGCCCTTTATAAGGCTGTCCGCGACTGTAACATCGCCATTGCCCGTCTTCCACAGGCTTCAGGCATGAACGAGACACAGAAAGCAAACTACATTGGTGAACTTCGCTTCATCCGTGCTTTCTCATACTACTATCTGGTTCGCCTGTTCAATGACATTCCTCTTCGAACAGAGTTGAATATGGATCAGTACAACCTCGGCAAGACTCCTGCAAGCGACATCTACAATTATATTCTTGAAGATTTGAACTATGCTGCTCAGAATGCTCCTGAGAAACCTCGTATGTCGGGAACTCCTTGCAAGTGGGCTGCTTACTCAGTGCTTTCGGATGTTTACCTTCAGTTAGGAAAGTATAGCGAGGCAGCAAATGCAGCGAAAACTGTTATCGACAGTGGCAAATATTCACTTGTACAGATTTCAAAGCCTCTTGACTTCGAAAAGGTGTTCGGCGCTAACATCGCAGTATCTTCAGAAGAGATTTTCTACCTGAAGAATGATAACACTGTTTCTGGTCAGGGTTGGCAGTTCGTTATGTGTTGTGCTCATCCAAAGGCAAAGATAAACGGACAGCCTATGCTCGGAACAGGCCTTGGCTGGTATGGTATCTACTCTTTGGAAACAAATAAATTTGTACAGGAGTGGAACAATGCCGATATGCGAAAAGAATACAACCTTCTTCCTCTTGACTTCGGTCTGAATGCAGGCTGCGAGACTTATATCTTCTCAAAGTACTTCGACCCTAAGGCTCTGGATAAGGTAGGAGCAGGAAATGACTGGCCGGTCGTTCGCTATCCAGATGTATTGCTCAACTATGCAGAGGCTGTTGCCCGTCAGGCAAATGGAGCAACAAAGGAGGCAATGGAAGCAGTAAACATCATCCATCGTCGTGCTTATGGTATGGATCCTAAATCTCCATCGGAAATAGATTACCAGTTGGATGATTACAAGGCTCTTGACAAGTTCATGAAACTGGTTATCGACGAGCAGGGTTATGAGTGTATGAACGAGGCTAAGCGTTGGTTATATCTCTGCCGTGTAGGCGTTGCGAAGGAACGCATCCAAGAGTATAAGGGAAAGAATGTAGAGCAGATTCATTACCTCTGGCCTATCCCTACAACAGAGTTCGAGTACAACGAGGAACTTGACGAATCGAAGGATCAGAATCCTGGTTATTAATATTTAATTGGTAATAAGTATTCCCCTATTAGAACCGTTCCCCTTTCCGGCAACAACGGAAGGGGAACAGGCGGGGAATTGATTGTTCGCCTTTTTAGCATGTAACTCATAAGTATGTCATCAAGAAGAAATTTTCTCAAACAAATGGGATTGCTCTCGCTGGGAGCTGTCAGCACAAATATTGCCAATGCACAACCAAAGAACGAAAGCGAAACTAAACTGAAAAAGAAAATAGGATTAGACAGCGGATGGGATGTCATTGTAATAGGAGGTGGTCCGTCTGGCTGTACCGCTGCTATCTCGGCAGCATGTGAAGGCGCTCGTACACTGCTCATTGAGGCAAACGGCAGACTAGGCGGTCTGGGAACAGCCGGAATGGTACCAACATGGTCGCCTTTTAGCGATGGAGAACGAGTTATTTATCGTGGATTGGCAGAGAAAGTGTTCAATGCATCAAAGGTTGGAGTGTCACATGTCAAGATGAATGACCTCAACTGGGTGCCTATCGATCCTGAGCGATTGACATTGGTCTACGACCGTATGGTCACAGAAACAGGAGTGAAGGTACTCTTCTTCTCGCGTATCTGCCAAGTAGAGATGGATTCCAACGATAGGGTTGATGCCGTCGTAGTTGCCAACAAGAATGGCCTTAGACAGACGGAGACATTCACTCATATCAGCCTTGACGGTAAGTCACGTGATGATGATAAGACGAGTATCCATGCTATCATCTCTGACGCAAATGGCGATATGCTATTTTTGTATTCGTAATAATGACTAATTTAAACAATTAACAATGAAGAAACTATTAATACTTTTGGTGTGTGTAACTGTTGCTTTCTCATCCATGGCTAGAGATATTATTGTCAAGCCGGTTTTTGCTCATCGTTCCAATAATGAAACAAACTGGGGCGGATCGGTAGATGATATCAAAGCAAATAAGGATTACAAAATGACGCTTGTTCCTGGTACAGAAAACCTTTATACTTGTAAGATTCATCTGAATAAGTATTATAAGACTAATAAGTGGGCACCTAAATGGGGTGATACATATGCAGAGAATGAAGGCTGGAGTAACGTTCATAAGTTTGCTTGTGTAAATATTGACAACATTGGTGCTCTTGATAAACAGGGTGCTGATGACATTGGTAGTGCAATTAGTGCTGCTCAGGAATTCACTATATATAATGAAGATGGCGAAGATGTAACATTCTATGCAATGGTTGATGATAACGGTAAGGTTCATTCCTATTGTAATAAGCAGAAACTGATGTTGCTTAATGGTCCTATCATTGGAGGGGAGCCTGGCTCTGATCTTAAAATTTCTGAGTATTTCACTATTGCTGCAAGTTCAGTAAAACTCAAGATAACAAGCAATAAGAACTATTATTGGCCAGATGATGTAACTTCAAATTCGGATTATTCAGTTACAACTTTCGGAGTTGGTAAAGCAACGTTGGATTTGAAGACATTTAAGTTCACAATTGAAAATAATATTTTTGATACACCTTTAACTGTTACATCAGCAGGTGCTTCTACATTGGTTTTGCCTTATGAAGCAACGATTCCCGAAGGTGTGAAAGCATATACTCTTACAAATACGGAAGGTGAGGCCACGGCAATAGCAACAGAGTTAACAGGATCCATACCCGCTAACACTCCAGTTCTTATCAATGCTGTAGCTGGTACTTATATCTTTCATGGCACAAAAACTACCTGGGAGAAAACAGAAAAGACAGTTGGTGCATTAACATCTGTTCGGGCTTGTAAATATGTTCCAGTTGGAAGTTACGTTCTTCAGAATCATAATGGTAAGGTCGGTTTCTATAAAGTTGAGACAGCTTCTTCTGTAATGATAGGTGCAAATCGTGCTTATTTGACACCTTCGGTTGCAATGGCAGCGGCAAAGATCAACATAGAATATTCTGAAGTAACAGGTATCACATCTATTAAGACTACAACAATCGAAAACGATGTTATGTACAACCTTGCTGGTCAGAAGGTTGGTAATGATTATCGTGGTATAGTGATTAAGAATGGTTATAAGTTCTTTAACAAATAATGGACTCCAAAAATCTAAAAGCAATGAAAAATAACTATATTGCTCCAACAATAAAAGTATTACTTATGAATACTGTTGTAATTTTAGCAGGTAGTAACCCTACTGGAACTTTTGTCTACGGGGAAGAGGATGATGATTCTGCTACCTCCGAATACGATTGTCTTGCTAAGCCTCACAGCATGTTGGATGAAGACGACATTTATGAGGAATAAGTCCCTTCGGGCAAAAAATATTCAATATAAAAAGTTGACAGCGGATGATAATTATAGACTTCCTGTCTTTTCAATACCTAATAAAATGAAATTAAAGATTCTGTTTCTATCTGCACTGACTATCTTAATAGCAACGACATCTATGGCGCAGGACCTTGCTGACGAAGTAGACCTTTTCATGGGTGTACATGGCAACAGTAACTGTGTGATAGGTCCTCAGTTGCCTCACGGCTCTGTTAACCCTTCGCCTGATACTCCTAAGGGAGGACAGAAAGGTTACGATGAAAATGACAAAATACGCGGATTCTCTCAGTTGCATGTGTCTGGCATTGGCTGGTCACGCTATGGTCAGATATTGCTCTCTCCACAGAACGGCTTCTCTGCCAAGGAGACTGGACACGACTCTCCAAAGGCTAATGAGATTGCTAAACCATATCGCTATGCTGCAACACTGACACGTTACGGCATACGTACAGAACTTTCACCAACACATCATGGTGTATTCTATCGCTTCACATTCAACAAACCTAACAATAACAATATTCTGCTTGATCTTCGCCATAACATCCCACAGGACATCGTTCCTATAGTGAAAGGTACATTCAATGGCGGCGAGATAAACTATAATGAAAAGCAGAGACTCATTTCTGGTTACGGTATCTATGCAGGCGGCTTCGGCAGTAAGCAGCCATATAGAGTCTATTTCGCAATGAAGATAGACGATCCAGATGCAACAGTAACCATAACAAATAACGATACGAAGGCTCTTTATGCAAAGATAGGCGTAAAGGCAAAGACCGTGAATGCCATTATTGCCATCTCAATGAGCAGTGTGCGCAATGCCACAAAGTATCTCGAGGTGGAACTGGAGGACCATAGCTTTGAGCAGGTTTGCGATGCAGCTCGCAAGCAGTGGAACCGTACTCTTGGCAAGATAGTATTCTCAGGAGCAAACAAGGAGCAGCGCCAGCTGTTCTATACCTCGCTTTATCACAGCTATGTGATGCCTCGTCTGCGTACAGGCGATAATCCAGGATGGAAGAGCAATGAACCACATCTGGATGATCACTATTGCGTCTGGGATACATGGCGTACGAAATATCCTCTGATGACACTGCTCAATCCTTCATTCACAGCAGCAACAGTACGTTCGTTCATCGATCGTTACAAGCATGACGGACTATGTACAGCAACATATACTGCTTCAATGGAATGGCCTGAGAACCAGGGTGGCGATGATGTGGATAATGTCATTGCTGATGCTATCCTCAAAGGTGTGAAAGGCTTCGACTATAAACAGGCATACGAGGTGATGAAGAACAATGCATTGACACAGCGCGACAGCACCTATCGTCGTCTGGGATGGATTCCTGGTGAACATAAGATGATGAGTTGCAGCTACACCCTTGAATATGCATATAATGATGATCGTGTTGCAGTGATTGCCGAGATGATGGGCGACACAGAGACTGCCGAGATGCTGAAGAAACGTTCTCTTGGATGGATGAACATGTTCAATCCTGATCTTGAGAGTGTTGGCTTCAAGGGATTCATTGCTCCACGTAAGAAGAATGGTGAATGGATTAGCATTGACCCAAAATATAAGTGGGGATCATGGGTAGACTATTTCTATGAGGGCAGCTCATGGACTTACTCTCTCTTCGTTCCATCACAGTTTGGTAAGCTTATACGTATGTGTGGTGGCAAGGAAGTGATGGCAGACCGTCTGCGTCATGGCTTTGACAATGACCTCATTGACCTGAGCAACGAACCTGGCTTCTTATCTCCATTCATCTTCAGTCACTGTGATCGTCCTGATCTTAGTGCTCACTATGTAAATAATATTCGTAAGAATATGTTCTCTCAGAAGGGTGGCTATCCTGACAATGAGGATAGTGGTGCCATGGGTTCATGGTATGTATTCACATCTCTTGGTCTGTTCCCAAATGCAGGACAGAACATGTATTATCTTCTTCCTCCAGCCTACGACGATATTGCAGTGACAATGGAGAATGGAAAGAAGATACAAATTCATGTGAACCGTACTTCTGCTGATGCAAGATTCATTAGTTCTGTATTAGTAAATGGTCAGAAACTTGATCGTTCATGGATAAGTCATGATGAGATTATGAATGGTGCTGTGATAGAATACACACTGAGCAACAATGGTGAGCTGTGGCAGCTGAAACCTTTCGAGGCTTCACGTCATGAGGCACTGCCATACGGTGTGAACCTTGCTGGTGCAGAGTTCTTCCATCATAAGATGGAGGGACAGGGAAAGCTGAATAAGGACTATTACTATCCAACAACAAAGGAGCTTGACTACTGGCATAGCCGTGGCATGGACCTTATCCGTCTGCCATTCAAGTGGGAACGTCTGCAGAGAACTCTCAACGGCCCTATGGACAAGGAGGAACTCGATACTATAAAGAGCATCCTTGATCAGGCTCAGCAGCGTGGCATGCAGGTCCTCATCGATATGCATAACTATGGTCGTCGTTCTGTTAATGGAAAGGCACATATCATCGGCGATGAGGTGATGCCAAATGACTTCGGACAGTTCTGGGCTGCTTTCGCACGTGAGGTGAAAGGGCATCCTGCACTCTTCGGTTATGGTCTCTGCAATGAGCCACATGATATGCTGGCTTCTACACCTTGGAAGAATATAGCGCAGACTGCAATCGACTCTATACGTCTATATGATACAGTTACACCTATTGTAGTTGGTGGAAACCATTGGAGTTCGGCTGAGCGTTGGCAGAAACTGAGCAATGAACTTCGTGAGCTTCGTGACCCTAAAGACAACCTCATCTTCGAGGCTCATTGTTACTTCGATATTGATGCATCAGGTATCTATCGTAAGGGCTATGACGAGGAACATGCCTATCCAACTGTAGGTGTGGACCGTGTGCGTCCTTTCGTGGAATGGCTCAAGGAGAATAACTTCCGCGGTCTCGTTGGCGAATATGGTATTCCTGCTGATGATGAGCGCTGGATGGACTGTCTTGACAACTTCATGCGTTATCTCCACGAAAGTGGAGTGGGAGGTACTTACTGGGCTGCTGGTGCACGATGGGACAAGTATATCCTTGGCGTGCATCCTACATACAACTATAAGACCGACCGTCCACAGCTGAAGGTGCTGACACGCTATACAGAAACTAAAAACGAATATTAAACCATGAAACTGAAGAATATCCTTTGTGCTGTTGCCGTAACCATTTCGGTGAATGCTTTCGGACAGCAGTATGATCTTGTCATCCTGGGTGGAAACCCTGGAGGAATAATGGCTGCAGTGGAAGCAGCTCGTATGGGAAAAACATCACTTATCCTTGAACGCAACAGTCACATTGGCGGATTGCCTGCTAATGGTCTTGGTGCTACAGATATCGCCACACGTGGTGCTACGACAGGTCTATTCTCAGAGTTTACACAGCGCATCAAGGCATATTACACTAAGAAATACGGTAAGAACTCTCAGCAGGTGAAGGACTGCAGCGATGGCTTTCACTTTGAGCCATCTGTAGCAGGAAAGGTCTTTGAGGAGATGCTTGCTGAGCAGAAGGGTAAGATAACAGTTCTCACAAAACGTCAGTTCAACTTCTCGGACGGTGATCTGCAGATGACCGGTACTAAGATTACAGGCATCCGTGTGGTGAATCGTACTACTGGTGCTGATGAGTACTACAGCGGAAAGATATTTGTTGATGCCACATACGAGGGTGACCTCGGTGCTGCTGCTCATGTGCCTTATCGTATTGGTCGTGAGGCTCGTTGGGAATACAATGAACCAGGAGCAGGCCGTACATACGAATACTGGAAGAGCGACCCAGCAGAGGGAAGCACCGGTGATGCTGATAATGCCGTGCAGGCATATAACTATCGTTTGTGTCTGACATCTGACCCTTCTCAGCGTGCTCCTTTCATTAAGCCAGAGAACTACAACCGTGAGGAGTTCGCTTCTCTTGTTGAGGATGTATGGACTGGTCGTAACACCTGGAAGATGATGCGTGGTGTGACAAAGGAAATGATGGAGGCTAACCGTAAGGCAATCCAGAATGGTGGAAAGTCAACCCTTCCTGGCGACGGATGGGGAATCCTGAAACTGGTAACTATCAACACTCTGCCAAACGGAAAGACTGATGCCAATAATCAGCATGCTGCATTCATATCTACCGACCTTCCTGAGGAGAACTGGCCATGGCCAACAAGCTCGTGGGAGTGGCGCGATAAGTTTGCTAAGCGTCTGAAGGACTATACACTGGGTTTGTTCTGGTTTGCTCAGAATGATGAGGCCCTGCCACAGAGCTTCCGTGATGAGATGAAGAAATGGGGACTTGCAAAGACAGAATACGAAGATAACGAGTTCTTCCCACGTCAGGTATATGTTCGTGAGGGACGTCGCTTCGAGGGAATGTATTTCTTCACAGCTAAGGATGCACTGCCTGTTGCTGAGGGACAGCGTCCTCCATTGCATAAGGAGAGCATCACAGCAAGTCATTATGCTCTCGACTCACATGCAGCACGTAAACGCGAGGAGGGACGTGTGCACCTCGATGGATTCATAAGTTATCCAACGGCTGTTTATACAGTTCCTTATGGTGTTATAGTACCAAAAAATGTGGATAATCTTCTGTTGCCAGTTCCTGTCAGTGGTTCACACATCGGTTTCTCTACAATCCGTATGGAGCCTTGCTGGATGGCACTGGGCCAGGCTGCTGGTGCTGCTGCATCTCTCGCCATTGACAATAACGTGAAGGTACAGGATGTTAATGTGCCAACGCTGCAGGATCGTCTGCTTGATGAGGGCGCAACACTGTTCTATTATCGTGACATGAAACCTTCTGATTCAGAGTTCAAGACAGCTCAACTGAAAGGACTTCGTGGTGAGATAAGTGACTGGAACTACAAAAAATAAAGGATATATCTTTTGACAATGAAAAAACAACTGATTCTGATATTATCTGTTGCAGCAAGTACTGCTGCATTTGGTGCAGCTCGCTTTGTAAAGGCGACAGACAGCAATGTGTCGTTCACTGGTCGTGTACTGAATAATGCCGATGGAAGTGTCAGCTTCGACTGGACTGGCGTATATATGCAGACAGAGTTCTCTGGGGGAACTATCGGTGTGAACATTGCTGAGAGCGACACTGCATATTATAATCTGTTCATTGATGGCAGATGGAAGAAGAAGATAAAGAGCTTCGGTAAAAAAGCCCATGATGTGCTGCTTGCCGATGAACTGCGAAGAGGAAAGCATACTGTGAGCCTGCAGCGTTGTACTGAAGGAAAATATAGCCGTACAACCATCTTCGGAATCAATGTTGATAAGGAGGCTGTACTTTCTTCAGTAAAGAAAAAAGAACGTTTCATTGAGGTCTATGGCGACAGCTATACATGTGGCTTTGGCGTGGAAAGCAACCGTGCTGAAGACCCATTCCGTTTGGAGACAGAGAACTGCAATGACTCATACGCATGCATCATCGCACGATATTTCGATGCCGACTATGCTTTCATAGCCCATTCCGGTCAGGGCATGGTACGTGACTATGGTGATAAGAATCAGACTTCAGAGGTGAATATGTTCACTCGTCACGACCGTGTCTTCGATGATCATGATACTATCAAATATGATTTCAAGGCTTATAAGCCAAACCTGGTGATGATAAACCTGGGAACAAATGACTTCTCACCTGTAGCCATCCCTGAGGTGAAGGCTTATGTGGGTAATTATCTCAAGCTGATTCGTTCACTCCGTTCACATTATGGTGACGTGCCAGTGCTCTGCATCACTCCTCATTCAGCCAACGACTATCTTCTGGCTGCATTGCGAGTGCTGAAGGACAGTGTGGAACAGTATCGTCATGTGCATATGGCGCAGACAATGCCTGGTATTGTGAACTATGGCTATGACCTTGGTGCATCATGGCATCCTAATCGTCAGGGACAGCGCAAGATAGCTATGACCCTTATTCCACAGGTGTCAGCAATAACAAAGTGGGATGTCGATGCTATGGACGGTTTGCTCTATCCTAATGACCGTGACTGGGCACAGATTGCACGTTATGACGCAGACAATGAGCGTGTGATGAAGAATGAGGATGCTGAGAGAGTGGTATTCCTTGGTAATAGCATTACCGACTTCTGGCCTCGTCGTCATGCAAAGTTCTGGGAGAAGAACAAGCATTTTGTATGCCGTGGCATCTCTGGTCAGACTTCTTCTCAGTTTGTGACTCGTTTCCGTGAGGATGTCATCAACCTCAAGCCAAAGACTGTTGTGATCAATGCCGGTACAAACGACATCGCCGAGAATACAGGTATGTATGATGAGGACGTGACAATGGGTAATATCATCACAATGGTGGAGCTTGCGCAGTATCATAAGATAAATGTCGTACTCTCATCAGTACTGCCAGCAAAGCGTTTCACATGGCGTACACATATCCAGCCAGAGGACAAAATCGTGAGTCTCAATGCCCGTATCCGTAAGTATGCTGAGGAACATAATATTCCATTCGCCGATTATTATTCTGCACTTGTGTTACCTGACCGTTCGCTGAAGGAGGGTCATAGCGTTGATGGTGTTCATCCTAATGCAAAAGGGTATGAGGTAATGGAAAAACTGCTGCTACCTATCATTAAAAAATTCGTAAACTTAAAACGTTGATTATATTTCTCTTATTATTTTATTAACAAAAAACTATAATTATGAAAAAGAATGTACTTATTTTTTCTACTGCACTCATGGTGATTGCTGCAGGAAATGTTAATGCACAGACTCCTAACGACCCTCCTGTACACAATTGGGGTGCAAATGATGTTCACGCAATCTATGTTGCTGACGATG